>Ga0233425_10000922_pt1 | contig 70526 bp, 54 predicted proteins | sample Watercolumn_Towu_2_FD_181712 | JGI IMG/M metagenome (GOLD analysis project Ga0233425, IMG submission 181712) | Freshwater microbial communities from Lake Towuti, South Sulawesi, Indonesia - Watercolumn_Towuti2014_140_MG | ecosystem: Environmental > Aquatic > Freshwater > Lake | place... | reverse complement strand
AAAGAGACTTCCTGAATCCACCGTCACTCGCACCGCATCGAGGCGTACTGCATTTCCTGAGCTCAACTTGGTCCGTCCACCCAACGCGCTCCATCTATTGCTGTTTGGGCGCGATGGCCGGTTGCTCCAAGCGATCTCAAGCTGTGACTATGTTCTGGGCGCGACGAACGACGGGTAAGTCGTATTCGTCGCGGTTCTCTGAGTCACACAAGCCTCGTCACGTGCGTCGTGCCCTGAATGGCCGACGATTGCCGACGAAACTGGACCAATCAGAAAAGGTCGCGGGTCTGGGTTTCTCAAGAAAAGTCTGTGTGTCTGGGATTTTGGGGTGCAAGAAAAGTTTGGGTGTCTGGGATTTTGTGGGTGTCTGGGATTTTGGGTGTCCGAACACCGCAAGCACAAACTTGAGAATCTGTGGGCCCTTCGAGTGACGGGAGGTGATACGAGAGTCTGACAATTCTCAGCGGTCCGCATCACGCCCGAGTATGCGGGTCGATTCGAGTGCATTTTCGCGGACGAATCACCGCCGTGGTGATTTCTGCTGAGTTACACTCACCCCGTCATCAATGCGCTCACAGCGTGCAGTGGGAACTCGTCACGGATCTCGTCGGCGACTCAACTTTTGCCGGCGCCGCAATTAACGACGGTTGTGTGTCTGACATTTCATTTTCGCGGACGAATCACCGCCGTGGTGATTTCTGCTGAGTTACACTCACCCCGTCATCAATGCGCTCACAGCGTGCAGTGGGAACTCGTCATGGATCTCGTCGGCGACTCAACTTTGCCGGTACCGCAATTAACGACGGTTGTGTGTGTCTGACATTTCACTGACAGCAATTAACGACGGTTGTGTGTCTGACATTTCACTGACATTTCAGTGTGTCTGACATTTCAACGCCTTCTGACATTTCAACGCCTGGTCCACTGGTGGCAGGCGTGACGCGGATCTACATTTGTACTTCCAGTGCTTTCGATTGTGTTGTGAAGTTTCGCATCCCGTCGTCAGCGTGACGCGGCAATGATCGCGTCCATTGTTCCCCGAACAGTGGTTGCGGCACCGGGAGGTATTCCATCGATGTGGGCAACCTGTTGGATCAGGGCGAAGCGATGGTTGGGCACGCTTGTTGGGCCGGGCGTTATCCTGGGTTTGGTTTGCGGCATGCAGCAGAACCGGGTAGTCGCCGTCCCATCGGATCGTGGCGTCGAGCGGGGCGCCGACGGGGGTGGTCAGTCCGTCAACCTGGAATCGCAACTGAAAGCGGAAGGTTTGGCGTCACTTGTCGACGCGATTCGTCGGGAAGGCGACCCACGTCAAGGCGCGTTGCTTTTCCATCAGCCTCAGTTGGCCTGCGCGCGATGTCACATTCGGGTCGGTAGGTCACGAGAGGAATCGGTATCGGCAAATCCAGATTCGGGGACAGCTGCCGCACCCAAGGCCGCGCAGGTCATGCAGGCCGCTCCAATCGGGCCTGACCTGACTCGCCCCGACCCCCCGGTGACGCTCGAGCATCTGATCGAATCGGTGCTCGATCCGTCGCGCAAGATCCGGCGGAATTACGACGCGTGGCAAGTGGTTACGATCGACGGTCGGACCACGACAGGTGTGTTACTCGACGAGTCTGCAGGGAAGGTGCGGCTGCGTGACATCGCGACCGGACAAGCCGCGGAGTTTTCGACCGAAGAAATCGAGACCCGCAAGAAGCTGGACGTCTCGCTGATGCCGGCTGGGCAAGTGAACCAGCTGACGGGACGCAAAGCGTTTCTGGACTTGATTGCCTATTTGTATGCGATTGGAACCGAGGGACCTGCTCGGGAAATCGAACTGCGACCGGCGCACTATCCGCCGGCAGTGGTTGTCCCCGAGTACGAAGGGCAAGTCGACCATGCCGCGTTCCTGCGCGAATGGGACGACCCGGCGCTGGCCGCGACGTCGCTTCAGAACGGCGAACGAATCTATCAGCGTGTCTGCCAGAATTGCCATGGAACCGTCGAACAGCCGGGCAGCCTGCCGACTTCGCTGCGGTTTGCATCGGGAAAATTCAAGAACGGTTTTGATCCTTACCGCATCTACCAGACGCTGACGCATGGCTTCGGATTGATGATGCCGCAAAGCTGGATGGTACCGCAGCAGAAGTACGCCGTGATTCACTACATTCGCGAACATTTTCTACGTCCGCACAATGCATCCCAGTACCTGCGCGTCGAGCCGCGATATGTCGCATCTTTGCCGGCGGGATCGACACGCGGACCTGATCCGATTCGGATCGAGCCCTGGTCGGCGATGGACTACGGACCGTTCCTGATCGGAACTTACGAGGCGCCGTCGCGACGTTCCGACGCTGTCCCGAATCTGGCGTACAAAGGGATCGCGGTGCGTCTGGATACCGGCGGAGGCGGCATCGCGCATGGTCGCCGCTGGTCGGTATTTGAACATGACACTTTGCGTTTGGCCGCGGTCTGGTCGGCCATGGAGTCCGAAAAGGACGCCAACTTCATTGACTGGCAAGGGATCCAATTCAACGGAGCCCATCAGGTCCATCCGCGCATTACGGGCCGGTTGCACTATTGCAATCCGGTCGGACCAGGTTGGGCCAATCCGAGCGACGATTCGTTTGATGACCCGCGACTGCTGGGCCGGGACAACCGGCGTTACGGGCCGTTGCCTGGGGAATGGGGGCGTTATCTGGGCACGTACTCGTTCGGCGAACAGGTTGTGTACAAGTACCGCGTGGGGACGTCCGAAGTGCTTGAATCACCAGGGCTGCTGGGGAATGGGTGTAATGGATTCGCGCGTCAGTTCACAATCGGGCCACGCTCGAAGCCCCTCACACTGCTGGTGGCGACGGTCGCGGATGGGCAGGATAGGCTGGAGGTTTGGGAATCCGCGGGCGGGATGCGTTTCGCGATGGCGGCCCGCAGCGGCGCGGAAGGCGGCGAAAGCAACGCGACGGTGCCGCCACTTTTTGCGGCGGTTTCCCCGACGCAAGCCTCGCTGAAGTGGGAATGGAGAAAACCAGGACGACTTTGCCTGCGCGTTCCCGCAGGTGACTCTCGATTGTCATTTGTGGTCGGTTTGTGCGAGGGGAGCAGTTCGGATCCGGAGCCACCGGGCGCGGCCAGAAAGGGTACAGGCGTGGGGGTGGGCGCCGTGCACCGGGAACGAATTGAGCAACAATTCAATGAACTGGCGCAGGCGAGCCCGGAACTGGATTCGCTCACGCGCGGAGGCCCGCGGCGATGGCCGGAGATCTTGACCACGGCGCTCACGGTCGGCTCGGAGGGCGGGCCGTTTACGGTGGATACCATCGAACTGCCAGTGAACAACCCCTGGGCCTGCCAGCTTCGGCCGACGGGATTCGATTTTTTTGCGGATGGCGATCGCGCGGCGGTCTGCACATGGGACGGCGATGTATGGCTGTTGCGAGGATTCGGCAGCCGCGCTGCCGCGCCGACGATCCAGTGGCAACGCATTGCCTCGGGGCTGTTCCAGCCGTTGGGGTTGAAGATTGTCGAGGATCGCATTTATCTGACTTGCCGCGATCAACTGGTCGTCTTGCGCGATTTGAACGGCGATGGCGAGGCCGATTTCCTGGAATGCGTGAACAGTGACCATCAGGTCACCGAGCATTTCCACGAGTTCGCGATGGGGTTGCAGGTGGACGGCGACGGGAATTTCTATTATGCCAAGTCGGCTCGACACGCCCTGCCGGCGCTTGTTCCGCACCATGGCACGCTGCTGCGAGTTTCCAGCGACGGCTCAAGAACCGACATTCTTGCGAACGGGTTTCGCGCGGCCAACGGCGTCTGCCTGAATCCCGACGGCACATTCGTGGTGACGGATCAGGAGGGGCATTGGAATCCCAAGAATCGCATCAACTGGGTACGGCCGCCGGCGAAGGGCGAGACGCCACGGTTCTACGGCAACATGATGGGCTACCATCATGTCACCGATTCGTCGGACGCCGCGATGGAACCGCCGCTCTGCTGGATCACCAACGCGTTCGACCGATCGCCCGCGGAACTGTTGTGGGTCACCAGTGAGCAATGGGAGCCGCTGCGCGGCGCATTGCTGAATTTTTCGTATGGATACGGCAAGGTTTACATTGTGCCTCATCAGCAACTGCCTGACGGTCGCGTCCAGGGCGGGATGTGCGAACTTCCCATCCCACCGTTTCCCACCGGAATCATGCGAGGTCGATTTCACGTCGGCGACGGGCAGCTGTACGTCTGCGGAATGTTCGCTTGGGCCGGAAACGCCACACAACCAGGCGGTTTCTATCGCATCCGCCGTGGCCCCGCGCCGCTGCATGTTCCCTGTTCGCTCGAAGTTCGTGGCGATGAGTTGCGCATCGGATTTACCGCCGCGCTGCGGCGCGATTCGGCCGAAATTCCAGGCAATTACTCGCTCAAAGTCTGGAACCTGAAACGCTCGCACGATTACGGATCGGCGCATTACGATGAACGATCGCTGGCAGTGGAAAGGGCGACGTTGGACACGGACGGCCGGACGGTTGTGCTGAAGATCGATTCACTGGCACCTACTTGGTGCATGTCCGCGGGATTCTCCCTGATCGCGGACGATGGCACGCTGGTTCAGGGGGTAATCCACAACACGATTCACTCCACCGGGCGCTGATCGGTGCGGAAGTGCGGCGAGTAGCTCTCGCTGTGCCGCCGTTCGTCGGCGTCGCCATTCAGGATATGAATCGCCTCGCTAAAGCTCCTGGCTCGCCATTTGTCGCGCGGCATGGAGGTCGCCAGACCCATCCGTTGCAGTTTCGCGATCGCGTCTTCGACTTCAAAGTTGACCCCCGCCGGGAGCATCGAGGCCAGGCAGGCTTCGGCGGCATGGTCGAGTTCCTGCGCGGACCATCCGGAAACGGGAGCGTCCCGCCACAAGAGAAAATATGCCAGGATTGTCTCGCGAAACTCCTGGTCCTCCGCTTCGTCGAGGATCCGGAACAGTACGCCGGAATTGCTGTCCAGATTCTGGTAATACAGGTTGCGAGTCACGTTCAATTGGTACTTGTTTTTGGTATTCAGATAACCAAACACCGATTTCACGCCATAGCCCAGCGTGCCGCCAACAAAAATCAGGAATGCCATCATGCCCTGCAGTCCGGTATAGACCAGCAGCAGCGTGCCCTGGACGACCTTCCAGAGCGTCATTCCGATCCCGGAGAGCGTCGGAAACAGGATCTTGCCCTGATCGAACCAGCTCATGCGCACGCGCGTACCGGGCAGCATCATTTCCAGGTCGGCTTTGGGAATGTTCTTGAACAGTTTGATGAAGATCGCATTTGGATCAACATCTCTTTCCAGCGGCCGGTCGGCGCGCAGCCGGAAGATGACTGCCAGACGGCGGTAGGTCGGGACGTCGATCAGCTTGCGGCGGTACCAGGTGCGCCAGGAGCAGCGCACGCGCCGGCCGATCGTGTCACCGCGTGCGTAGACTTCCAATTCCGTGAAGATGTCGAAGTCGATATAGAGGTCGATGCCCCAGTCGCTCGTGGCGCCCAGGGCGCTTTCGATGTCCTCCCGCGTCAGCCGCACGTAGTTGGCTTTTTCCAGCAGAGTCGTGAATTGTCGGACCACCGACTTCCCCATCGCCTCCTGTTCCTCGTCGGGAGGTCGTGTCGTGACCAGTTCCGCGTCCGGATCAAACGGCGAGTAGGCGCATTTCAGTCGTTCCAACCGTTCGCGGAACTCCGCGTGCAGCCTGCGGGAGACCGCTTCGCATAGTTCGAGAAACTGTCGGCGATCCTGCGGCGTGAGGCCGTCGCTGAGCAACAGACGCTGGACCAGTTCCCCTTTCTGGATTGGAATGAAGTGTTCCAGGCGCGATGGGGGATTGGCGGAACTCATGCGTGCGATCGCGGGGAATGAAACGGTAACTTGAATCCACGCCCCGTTGTAACCTATTCCATGCAGCGATGGCAGTGCCATCCGATCCCCATTGCCACAATGTTCCCGGTTCGGTAGAAACCGATTATGTCACCAGCCAGTCCTTTGCGTGCGGTCGTCTTCGATCTGGACGGCCTGATGTTCAATACGGAGCAGCTCTATTATCACGTCGGCAGCGAGATGCTCCGCCGGCGCGGGAAGGTGCTCACGCAGGACTTAATCAATCAAATGATCGGGCGACCCAGCCGTGTCGCGCTGCAGACGATGATTGACTGGCATCAACTGGACGATACGGTGGAGACTCTGTTGCGGGACAACGACGCGATCTTCGACGAATTGCTGCCAACCCGTTTGGCGCCGATGCCCGGGCTGCTGCCGCTTCTGCAGTCGCTCGACCGGGCCGAGATTCCCAAGGCCATCGGCACCAGCAGCCGCCGCGTATTTGTCGACAAGGTCCTCAGGCCGTTCGCGCTGGGGCCCCGATTTCAGTTCTTATTGACCTCAGAGAGCGTTCAGCGGGGTAAACCGGCCCCGGATATTTACCTGCTGGCAGCCGACCGTTTTGGCATCCGCCCGTCCGAAATGATGGTGCTTGAGGACAGCGAAATCGGTTGCAGCGCCGCGGTGGCAGCGGGCACATTCGCCGTGGCGGTTCCGGGCGACCACAGCGCGGCTCATTGTTTCGACGGCGCACAGTTCGTCGCTGACTCCCTCGCCGATACGCGGATCTACGAATCGCTCGGCTTGACCCGATCCCTGAACCCCGCCCCCTGAATCGTGCCACGGGATCGCGCAGGACCGCGCGCCGCGTTTCCGTCGGGAAGCCGCGGCGCGGCAACGTCGCTGTTGGTTTTTCTCCACTTCGAGCAGTCCGACGGCAAAAACGCGCAACCGCCTTGCGGTCGCGCCGACGGTCACGGCACAATGTCCAACAGTTCTCCCTGAAATCTGGATTCGGAAAGGATCATTTCGACCATGTCCCACCCGCGGTTGATCAGCGTGCATGAAGCGCGAAAAACGGAGTCGATAGGACTGTCGGTCCGGTTGCAGGGCTGGATCCGCACGCGCCGCGACTCCAAGGGCGGATTCAGCTTCCTGGAGGTCAATGACGGATCGTGTCTGGCCAACATCCAGGTGATCGCGGATGCGAAGCTGCCCAACTACGAGTCGGAGATCAAGCACCTGGCGGCCGGCTGCAGCGTCACCATCGACGGTGAAATCAAAGCCTCGGGCGGTAAAGGGCAGCAGACGGAAGTGCTGGCCGCAAGCGTGACGATGCACGGTGGAGCCGATCCGGAAACCTACCCGCTGCAGAAAAAGCAGCATTCGTTCGAAAAGTTGCGCGAGTGGGCCCATCTTCGTCCGCGCACCAACACGTTCGGAGCCGTAGCCCGTGTGCGCAATTGCATCTGCCGATCGATCCACGATTTTTTCCAGGAGGACGGCTTCCTCTATGTGCATACCCCGGTGATCACCGCAAGCGACTGCGAAGGGGCCGGCGCGATGTTCCGCGTCACGACACTCGACCCGGACAAGCTGCCGAGGCTGGACGGAAAGACCGACTACAGCCAGGATTTTTTCCAAAAGCCGGCCTTTCTCACCGTCAGCGGCCAGTTGGAGGCGGAGATTTTCGCGTGTGCCCTAAGCAAAGTGTATACGTTTGGCCCGACGTTTCGCGCCGAAAACTCGAATACCGCTCGTCACCTTGCCGAGTTCTGGATGATCGAGCCGGAAGTCGCATTTTGCGATCTGACCGGCAACATGGATCTGGCGGAACGGTTCCTGAAACGATTGATCTCCGACGTTCTGGCACGCTGCCCGGAAGATGTCGCGTTCTTCAACGAGCGAATCGACCCCAATCTGCTGAAGTCGCTGCAGCAAGTACTCCACAGCCAATTCGTGCGGCTGAGCTACACCGACGCCGTCGCGATCCTGGAGTCGTGCGGCGAGTCGTTCGAGTACCCGGTGCGCTGGGGCGTCGACCTGCAATCCGAACACGAGCGGTACCTGACCGAGAAGAAGTTCCAGGCTCCCGTAATTCTCTACGACTACCCCAAGGAAATCAAAGCGTTTTACATGCGGCTGAACGACGACGGCAAAACGGTCCGCGCCATGGACGTGCTGGTGCCCGGTGTGGGGGAAATCATCGGTGGAAGTCAGCGCGAGGAGCGGCTCGAAGTGCTGGAGAGCCGTCTGCGCGAGATGCGACTCGACCCCGCCAGCTACTGGTGGTATCTCGACCTGCGACGATTCGGCACCGTGCCCCATTCCGGATTCGGATTGGGCCTGGAGCGGGCCGTGCAGTTCATCACGGGAATGGCCAACATTCGCGACGTGATTCCGTTCCCACGAACGCCGGCCAACGCGGAGTTTTGACTTGGATCCGCTGCCGAATGCCGAGGATCCGTTGCCACTGCCTCTGGTCGCGGCGGTCGAGAGCGTCCTGCGTCCCGAGGAGTTTCTGCTTGGGCCAGGTTGTGCCTTGCGGATTGAAGCGGCGCGGCGCGACCAACCGCGATGGGAGTTGTTCCAGGGGCAGTTGCTGAGCCCGGAACAGACACGACGCACGCAGGCATTCATTCGCTGGGATCTGTTTCTGGACGTCGCACCCGATGACTCGAACAACGGCGCGGCCGGCTGGAACTGTGACGCGCCGATCATCGTGCTGCTCTACTCGGATACACAAAAACGGCTGTTTGTCGTTCGCACGCTGCAGGTTCACGGATGGAAAGCGGCCGAAACTTCCCCGGGGGTCATTGAATCGCAGCCTGCGATCCTGGCGCGCTGGGAATTGGTTGGGTCGGTAGCGCCGCCTGCGGCCGCAACAACACCAGAGAAGGGGCGGAATCGTGACGGCTCACGCGAATCCGGGTTGTCTCACCGATCGTTCGCGAACGGCCTGCGGACGTTGCTGCGGCTGGCTTGCACGGGAATCAGCCGACTGCCGATCGTCTCGGTCGAGGCTCCCCACCCCGCATTCTCGCTCGGCAACCTCTGCGCGGGGCTCGGCGAATGGCCCGAAGCCAGCGATTCGTGGCGGCACGATGCGCCGTCGTCGTCGGATCCGATCGCTGCCTGGGATCACGAATACGCACTCGCGACGCGGCACGCATCGCCGCTCCGACCGTGGGTCGTCGAGTTCATTCTTCGTGCCATTCCCTGGTCAAAGCTGCCAACACTGGCGCAGCACATGCAGCCGACGCTGGATTCTCCCCAACGGAACGTACCTGGCAGCGTTTTGCCGGCAAACGACGTGTCGTCCGTATTGCGTTCCGTCTTCTATCAGGTCTCGTTGACGCCACATACCGACTTCCTGGCGAAGTTCGTCGAACTGCTCCGTTTGCTCCCGCAACGAAGCGGTACCACCAGCGCTGTTTCCGTCGCGGCGATATTTGATTTGTGCGGGTTCTTCGTGCGGCAGTTATGCCGGCATCTAAACGCATATGACCTGCATCGATTCCACAGTTACGGCGCAAACTATCCGGACGCGATCCTGATCGACCGGCTGCTGATCCTGATGGTGGATTGGGGTATCCTGCATCCGGAGTTGCTCGTAGGATCGGCACCCGCGACGATCGGGCGACGTCAGGCGTTGCTGCACGCTTGGCTGACGCGCGCCGGCTACGAGGGGCTGCCGATCCCGGAACATCCGACCACGCAAGGCGAGAATCTGCGGATAATCCCAGGCCGCGAGCGGCTGGATGAGGGGCAGATTGTCGATCCGGGTAAACGGGACAAGCGGTTGTTCTACGGCGAGCGCAGCGCGGACGAGATTGTGGCGCCGCTGCGTCATCGACTGGCGGATGCCGTTGCCGATCTCCAGAATCCCAAGCTGTATCGGGAATTCGGAATGGCCCTGTTTCTCGATCGGCCGCTCGGCATCGGAAAGAACGCAGGCGAGCTCGATCGAACGCCCCTGGTCGCCTCGACCGCGCACAGTTGCCAGATCGGTCGCAGCCGCATCGAGCAACTGCGATCACGCGGCCTTGCTCCAGCTGAGATCGGCGGTGCCACCGATCCCGGTGATGGCAGGCATTCGGCCGGTGATTTCGACGGCATTCCCGCGGTACGCTATCCGGCGACTCCACGGCCTGGTGTGATCTCGCAAAGCGATGCCTTGAAGGCGGCTGATGATGTTCGCTGGTTGTACACCGTACGCAGCTCGCGGCGGATCCTGCTGGAACAGTTGCTGCCGGATGCGACCGACATCGCGGTTGCCGAACCAGGATTGCTGCTGCGCACGGCAGACCTGGCCGCGGCCCGCCGCGGTCTGCCCTTCCTGACCTGGTTCGGTTCCGATTGGACCATCCGGGCCCAATGGCAATTTGCGAAGTCGTATCTGGCGGCCGGAAACGGATCAAGTCGAGCGCCGACCTACGAGGAATCGTGTGGCTCGGAGCGACTCGTGACGACACTGGAGCGTGTGCGCTGACGCATCAGGCTGAGCCCGATAAATTCGGTTACATCCGATTCTGGTGGGCCTCGGAGTACCTCGACCCACGCTACGAACTCGGAGTACCTCGACCCACGCTACGACCCCTACGACCTGGTGGGCCTCGGAGTACCTCGACCCACCCTACTAAGGACATATCAGGCCAGACGAGCTACGGCTTGTGATCGGACTTTGCCAGCGCCTCGATTTCCGCAGTATCGAGTGCCCGTCGATAGACTCTCACGTCAGCCAAGGCTCCGTGCAGGGAGTCACCGCTGCCGGCACCGATGCGGAATGGCGCAGGCTGTGTCAGGTCGTACGACGTCAAATCGTCGAACGAAGACTCCGCGACAGAGCGGCCATCAACAAACAGCCGCAGCGTCTTGCCGGACCGTTGAGCCGCAAGATGGTGCCAGCCGCCGGGAAAGGGCTGGTCCCAGGTAATGCATGCACCTGCGGACATCGACCAGATTTTTCCGGAAGGCAAGGTTGTCGCGAACAAGCGCCCTTGGAATTGTGCCATGGTCCAGACGCGACGATACTTGGTGTCGGGTGTCGAATCGAGTTGTTTCAGGGCTGTCCAGGTCGCTTGCCCGTCAAGGCGGTGGATTTCGCCGGATGGCAAGGTGCCGGCATACAGTTTGCCGTTATGCACCAGCATTCCCATGACTTCCAGTTCGCTGCCCAGACGGCCGCGATCGATCCAGCGGGAGGGAGGCGACAACTCGAAGACTTTTCCGGTGCGCCAGGTGGAAACAAGCAGACTTCCTTGGTAGGTCGCGAAGGCGTAGGTCTGCGTATTTTCTTCTTCGCCGACGCGACCCAGGTCGACCCAGTCCTGTCCGTCATAGCGATAGACGTGGGCCTCGTCGTAGCCGGTTGCCCACAGGTACCCGTTGTGCACGGCCAGTGCCTCGACGCGTTTCCCGTTGGGGACTTCCAGTCGTGTCCATTGGTGCTGTGAGTCGCAACAATGGAAAGCCGCCGGTTTGTAGAGCGACGAGACGTAGAGTTTGTCGCGAAACTCGACCATCCCGCCGACGGCTTCCATATCGGGAAAATGAGCCACTTCGGTCCAGTGGTCGTTGGCTTCAAGCCGAAATACGCGGCCGCCGAGCCGGGTATTTTCCGATTCGGGAAGCGCCGATCCGCCCAACCGGTATTTTCCCGATCCGGCGTAAAGGCGGCCTTGGAAGCTGGCCATGGCGGTGATGCTGTTACAGCGATCGGGCGAACCCAGATCGAGCCATTCTCCGGGGCCAAGATAGCGGTAGACATGCCCGGCCTGGCCGGCACCTGGTTCGCAGGTTCCGACATACAGGTTTCCGGCGTGAGCGACCAGGGAATGTCCGTAGACGGAGTTGCCGGGCCGTCCTTCGTCGCGGAAGCGGGGTTCGCTGCCGGCATCGATTCCAAATTGCAACTGCCGCGTATTGGCGAGGCTATGGGTCACGCCGGTGTTATTGCGCAACCCCAGATGAAAACCGGTTCGGCTCATTGATTCATACTGCGACAGGACGTCACCCAGATCGTCGTCCAGCTCGGCGCTGGTATGGATCCACATGGCGAGCGTGAAATCGTCGCGGCCGAGCGACAAATGGGGTGAGGCGGGAATGCGCAATTCCGCGCCACGGCCGTCAAAGCGGGCGGCTGCGGAGCGAGATTCTACGCGAGCGAATGTCACACCCTGATTTTCCGCATGCAGTTCGAACTTGCCGGAATCTCGCGCGTCCCCCTGCAGCGGCCAGTGGGCGGTCGGCGGCTCGCCTCCCGTGATTTGCGGTGTAACGGCGAGGAAGCTGAAAATCGCGGCACAATAGATAGCGAAGTGGCTCATCGTAAATCCGTGGACCGGATGGCGGCAGGTACGTGGGGAAGTCTGAGGACAGATATTATGGGCCGGTACGCTGTCGAAGCCTAGTAAACCTGAGCGATTCCCCTAAAATGTTCCCAACACTTGGAATCGGTTGGGGACGAGATTCATGCGAAATTTGCCGGTCCACTGGTCGGAGGGAATGTTCCTGCGGCCGCAACACTTCCAGGCAGCCGATCGTTATTGGCACGAAGTCGTGTCGACCTCGGAGGCCTGGGACCATCAATATAACTACGGATTGCGCTCGATCCAATTCAGTGCCGAGGCGATCGCCAATCAACAGTTCCAGCTCTCCACTTGTCAGGCGCGGCTGCGCGACGGCACGCTGGTTTCGCTCGAATTGGGCCAGGATCCCGACCGGATCGAATTGGACGCCGGTTCGGCGCCAGGCAGCGGTGGGGCTGGTTCGGTGAGCCTCAAGGACGCCTTTGCCAAGGAATCCCAGACCCGTGTCTTCCTGGCCGTACCTAAAGTCCGGCTTGGCCGGCCGAATGTGGCGGCGGGCAGTACTGCGGATGGAGTGCGATTCACTGCGGCGACGCTGCCGATGCCGGACGAGAGCCGAGGCGCGAGCGACCAGGATGTCGAGATGAAAGCCCTGAACGTGCGGCTGAGCTGTTCCGCCGAATCGCTGTCGGGCTACGAAATGATCCCGATCGCCCAGATCAAACGGACCAGTGACGAACGGGCCGTTCCGCTGCTGGACGAAGATTACATTCCGCCGGTGCTGGCGATCGATGCCTGGCCGCCGCTGGGGATTGGGATCGTTCGGGCGATTTACGACATCATTGGCGAGAAAATCAACGTACTGAGTGAGCAGGTCACCACGCGGGGGATCGCGTTTTCCTCGGACGTTCCTGGTGACCTGGAACGGATGCATATGCTGATGGTTTTGAACGAGGCTTACGCGACACTGGGCTGCCTGACGTTTGCGTTGGGAGTTCATCCTTTCGACGCGTTTACGGAGCTCTGTCGTGTCGTCGGCAAACTCTCGATATTCCATCCCCAGCGTCGGCCACCCCAGTTTCCGCGCTATGATCACGACAATCTGGGCTACATATTTCCATGGCTCAAACGGCAAATCGAGTTCATGTTGGGGCTGGTGCGGGATTATGAATACGAGTTGCGATACTTTGTAGGGGCGGGAAAAAGCCTCCAGGTGGCGCTCGATCCGAAGTGGTTCAACACCGGCTGGAATTGGTACGTCGGCGTGAACTTCAGCAACATCAGCGACAAGGAATGCCAGGAACTGCTTACGCCAGGGCAGTTGAACTGGAAGATGGGCAGCAGTGACCAGGTGGAATTCCTGTTTCGCAATCGAGCCCCGGGGCTGGAGCTGAAACTTCTGCCCCAAGCGCCGCGGGCGATCCCGTCGACAGCCGGTTGGTTGTACTACGAAGTGGCGCGCGGCAATGCGGCCTGGAAAGACGTGCAGATATCCCAGACGCTGGCAATGCGTTTCAACGAGCAATTGATCAGCAACCTGGCACAATTGGAAGGCCAGCGGAATCTGGTGGTGACGTTCCGGATGAAGCAGGCGGTATTGCAGGTGGCACTGATCGCGGTACCACCGGCGCCGTCGAACGGTCCGCCACCGCCCCGCTGAGGCGGCTGGCGGTTCAGCGCGGCGGCGCGAGGCGGCCGTCGTTGCTCGAGAGCGAGGCATAAGTCGAGTTTGGCGTTGGCGGGCGCGCTAGGGGGCGCGATGGGGAAAGTGAGGCGAAGATGACTCCGAATTTCTCGCAGGCCGTGGACCGCGTATTCGGTCATGTGCTCGACCTGCTGGACCGCATCAGCCGCAGCCAGAATGTCGTGGCTCAGGACGAACGCCGTCGCATCCGGTTCTGGATCGACGACGCCGAGGCCAGTCTCGGCCCCACCGCGGAATGGCTGGCGGCAAAATATGCCCTGGTCGCCTGGGTCGACGAAGTCTTGATCGAAGCGCCCTGGCCGGGTCGAAGCTGGTGGGTGGACAACACGCTGGAGTGGGAACTGTTCAACACCCACGACGCCTACGAGCAATTCTATGTGCGGGCCGCCGATGCGGCCACGATGACCAACAAGGACGCGCTGGAGACGTTCTTTATCTGCGTGGTGCTCGGTTTTCGTGGCCTGTATCGCGATGCTTCGGGTGCGGTGCGAGCGTCCCAGTTGCAGTTGCCTGCCGATCTGGCCGCCTGGACAAAACAGACTTCGATCTCCGTGCGCGTCGGCCAAGGTCGCCCGGTTCTCGCCGACTCCGGAGAACCCGGAGCCGGTGCGCCGCCTTTGGATGGAAAATACCAACTGATCGGCGCGGCGCTGGTCACGCTGATCCTGGGTGCCGCGCTGGCGGTGATACTTGTGTTTAAGTTTGGACAGTAAGAATCCGCTTCATAGAACGGATCCCGACGATGAGTTTTTGGCGCAGCCTGGTCGATATCGTCAGTTATCCCATCCGGCTCATCGCTTCCGTGCCGATGACCGTCGTGTCCGGCCCCCGCAAGCTCCTGGGGTTGCCGCTTCCCGTGCGTGTGGCGTTGATGACGGTGCTGATCCTGCTAATCAGCGGGATCGCCATTATCGAGATCACCAAACGCTATCACGGCGGGCCCGATCCCAGCGCGCATAATTACAAGTATCTCGTGGTCCTGCCGATGATCCTGGTGATCGGCTTCGTCGTCCACTATGCCGTCAAGCTCTGGTTGATGGGAAATCAATCGCCCTTTCCCGACATCGATCAGGCCTGGGCACAGGGATTGAAGGCACTCGCCGCGCAGGGACTCGACCTGAATAACCTGCCGATTTTCCTGGTCGTCGGTGTCGGGGACGATCGCAATGAACGTCATTTACTGCAGGCGTCCGGCATGTCGTTCCGCGTGCGGGAGATTCCGTCGGGACCAGGCCCGCTGCATTTTTACGCGGGTGAGAACGCGGCGTTTGTGGTCTGCACGCAGACGTCGAGGCTCAGCCGATTCGTTTCGAATCCCGTTGTCGAAGGTGGCGGTGCCGGCGGCGCCGGAGGCGCTGCCGGTACCAGTAACCGGCCCGATCTGCGTTCGACGCTGGCGGTCGGCTCGTCAACTCCCGCCAGCGAACCGGCGCGCGCCGCGGGGGGCAGTCCGGATCTGCGCGGCACGATGGTTCAAGGTGGCGCAGGCGGCCCATCCGCCGGCGGAGCGGCTCGTTCGGCACCCGCGCCCGGCGTCGACCTGCGCGGAACGATGGCCGTCGGCAACCTGCGCGAGACCTACGTCCCCGGCGGACAATCCGGCGGCAAATCGAGCACGACCGCCAAGATGTCCAACACCGAATTTTCCGAGCAAGGCCAGCGCCTGCAGTACCTCTGCCACCTGTTGCGCCAGGCCCGGCAGCCGTACTGCCCGATCAACGGCATACTCTGCGTGCTGCCTTTCCGGCTGATCCAGCGCGGTTCGATGGAGGCCAATGAGATCCAGCGCACGATGCGCGAAGACCTGGCGACGATTCGACAAGCCACGAAACTCCGATGCCCGGTGCTCGTGATGGTTTCCGGAATGGAATCCGAGTCCGGCTTCATGGAACTGGTGCGCCGCGTGGGAATCGATCGCGCCCGCATCCAGCGATTCGGCAAGAGCTTTGGCGTCTGGTCGCCTCCCACCGACCAGCAGATGCGGGCAGTCGCCGAACATGCCTGCGGCGCTTTCGAGGACACGATTTACCAGCTGTTCAAGGATAAAGACGGCTATAACAAGCCGGGCAATGGCAAGCTGTACCAGTTGCTTTGCAAGATCCGCAACGAGGTCCGCGGGCGATTGGCCAGCATTCTGGCGCAAGGAGTTGGCTTCAATCCAAAAGAATCACGATCACCCGAAGATGTGCTGCTGATGGGCGGCTGTTACTTTGCCGCGACCGGCGAAACCGAAGACATCCAGGCGTTTGTGCGCAGTGTCTTCGAGAAGTTCACCTTGGATGAGCTTGACAGTGAACTGGATTGGGCCCCGGAAGCGATCCGGGAAGATCAGCGCTACCAGAATCTCGCGCGACTCTGCTATCTCGCCTCCGCCGTGCTCAGTGTTTTGGTCGCACTGCTCTTGTTCATGCCGCTCGCTCGACGCTGACCCCCGCTGCCCCAGCGCCGAGCCTACCCCAACTCTTGGGCTGATAAAACTGGAAAACTCCGGGTGAAGGCGGAGGGGGCCAACCATACTCGAACTCAACCCAAAATTGTCGCAGAGCCGGATGACGCAGATCACACCCTGTCGCCAGCTGTGTTCATCGGCGTGCATCTGTGTTCATCGGCGTGCATCTGTGTTCATCTGTGGCTGAAACGCCAGCCGTAAAGGGCGGCGGTCGATCGCCACGGATGAACACGGATGAACACAGGAGATCAAACGTCGGGTTGCTCAGGGAGCCGACATTCGGTCTCAGGGCGTGGACAATACGGTCGCGATGGTCGCTGCCTACTGGAACGATCCGGGATTGCTCGAACAGGCTCTGGAGGCGGGAGCCCATCCTAACGCCACGGACTCCTTCGGGAACACGGCTTTGCACTTCGCGACATTCGCCCCCAGCCTGGAACCGATGCGGTTGCTGCTGGCAGCCGGCGCGAAGGTAAATCTGCAGAACAAACGAGGAGAGACCCCGCTCATGAGTGCGGTGCGCAACGCTCAATTCGATCAGATCAACCTACTTCTCGACGGAGGGTACCAATCGCACGAACTCGACCAGCCAGTGCCGGCCTTGACTGCGTTGAGCAGACAGGCGCTCACCGCAGGCGCTGCAAGCGCCCCCCGAACTCACGCCGGCCCAGAAACGGCGCGATCGCTGGCTTCTACACCTGGCGACGGGCCAGGTTGATTTCGCCGATTTGCGACCCGTCCCGTGCCACAATTTCGTCGACCCCGGCCCGTACACCAGGTGCCAGCACACAATATTCGTGGCGCTTTGGCTACGAGAGGCTGCCGGCGCCGCGATCGCCGACGACAGGTGTTCGCAGGGTGCCGATTGGCGCGAGGGTGGCTTCGAGCAGATCGCCTGGTTGCAGATAGGTACCGCTGGAGTTGCCCACGCCGGCGGGGGTACCTGTCGAAATAATATCGCCCGGTTCCAATGTCACAAAGCTTGAAATGAATTCAATCACGGCCGCCACCGGGAAGATCTGTTGTGCCGTCGTCGCATCCTGCATCGTTCGACCGTTTCGTTGCAACCGCATCGCGACCGACTGCGGATCCGGCAGATCGTCCGCCGAGAGTACGGCGGGGCCGCAAGGACAGAATCCGTCGTGCCACTTACCGTGCAGCCAGTCAAAAAAACCGTCGCGCTCGCGTTTTTTGCGCCCCGGATTCGGCCGAAACTTCCGGTCTGAGATGTCGTTCAGGATCGTGTAGCCGGCGACGTATTTCAGCGCATCCGATTCCCGTACTGATTTGCATTTTTCGCCGATCACCACGGCCAGCTCCAATTCCCAGTCGATGGCGTGCGGCGAAACAGCGGGAATTGTCAAAGGAGCATCGGGATCGACGAGCGTGGTCGAGGGGGGCTTCATAAACACATAGGGAAAAGTCTCCGCGCGTTCCGTCGCCGCGCCGCCGCCCTCCTTGATATGTTCGTTGTAGTTCCCGGCCAGCAGCAACAGCTTGTTTGGTCGTGGAATCGGTACCAGCACCCGCACGGAACTGGTCGGCAGTGCCAGGCGTTCGACGATCTTCGGGTCCGCATTCAGCCGTTGATGCAGGGCGCGTGCCAGTGCGTGGAAGCGGCCTCGCGGCGGCAGGAAGTCGAGCACCGCGAACGGTTCGTCCGGTCGCAGTGATTCCCGCCCGAGATCTCGCTCCCCCGCGTCCGCCAGTTCGTCCAACGCTCGATCGAAAGGCACCAGCCGATCGTCGAAATAGAATCCGATGGCCACCGTCGCGGCGGCGGTTGCAAAGCGACATATTCTCATCGGCGATCGCTCCGTTGCCACCGCGTTGGACCGTGCCCGCTGCAAAGCCAATCACAGCCCTCTGGAGATCTTCAGCAGTTGTCCCGACTTTGCGCCGTCACCTTCCTTCTTGGGGCCGATGACGGTAATGAACAGCTCTCCGGCCTTGTTGAACGCCATCGCTGTCGGCTTGTCGAGACTGGCGATCTTCACCGGGTTGATCGCTTGCTGGCCGTCTTTGGTCTCGCGTTCCAGTCGGAACAGGCCGCCGTCTTCGGTTTTCATCCAGGCGAAATCGAGTGCATACAGCTGTTCATTCTTGGGGTGATAGGCCAGGCCGGTGATATCGTACAGTCCGGTCTTGAGGTTCAACAGCAGTTTGCCCGAATTCGGATTGTAGAAACTCAGCAGGCTATCCCCTGGAACATTAATTTCGCCCATCTGCCCGACGACCAGTTCCCCTTTTGTGCCCAGGGTGATGGCGACCGGAGCGTCGACTTCCACGGCTTCCTTGGTGGCGATGAACCGTTTCAATTCGCCGATTTTCTGGCCATTGACGTCGCATTTCGAGATCCAGCCTTTGGTATCGTCGCCGTTGCAGGTCACAAAAATGCCGGTCTTGGTCGCAACCAGTCCATAAAGGTTGCCTTCGCCTTTGACTTGATCATTGGCCGTCAGCGGTCCGGCCTTCGCTTTGCTGTCCTCATACTTCAGCGCCGGTTTCCCCGCCGGCGGGACTGCATACACCCGCAAGCACTCTTCGCCATCCTTGAACCCGCCATCGCCGACCACCAGCGTATCCTTGTCGAGAAACACGAGTCCGAGCGGTCCGATGTTGTACATTGGTCCTTTGCCATAGACGTCCAACGGATATCCGGTGATGACGTCCTCGATTTTCCCGTCGACGATCCGCACGACGCGTCCCGCGCCACTGTCCGCGACGAAAAGGTGCCCGGTTTCGGGCTGGACCGCCACACCGCAGGGGTTATCCAGCCCGCCTACGACAACCTCGATCTTCGGTTGGGCGACAGCGGAAGCCGCAAGCAACAGGGAAATGGCAAATCCGGCAAGCAAACGACTCATGACACGACTCCTGAAAATAGGATTCTCACTTGGGCAATTCGGGGCGAGCTATGGCCGGGTAGCTTTCGCTGCTGAGACCTTCCTTGAGGAAAGTCACCAGATCGGCCTTTTGCTGCGCGGTCAGTTTTAATGGAAAGATCTCTTCATCCAGTGTCGGATTGGGAAATCCTCCCTTGTCGTAATAATCGACGACTTCTTCAAGGGTTTGGAAGCGGCCGTCATGCATGTACGGCGCGGTGCGAGCGATCTCGCGGAGTGTCGGCGTTTTGAATGCTCCACGGTCGCCCGGCATCTTGGTTTGAGCGAATCGGCCCGGATCCGGATCGGATTTTTCCATACCAATCCCGATGTTATGGAAAGCGCCGTCGGTAAAATTGGCACCGGAATGGCACGCGCTGCATTGGGCCGTATTGAAGAATACCTTCATGCCGCGTTCAGCCGATTCACTGAGCGCGCCCTTAACTCCCAGCTTGTGTCGATCGTAGGGGGCATCCCCCGAAACCACGGTGCGCTCGAATGCCGCGATCGCTTTGGCAATGCCATCAGGTGTCGCCTCGCTGCCAAATACCGCTTGGAACTGCTGCCGATAACCTGGGATCTTGTTGAGCTTCACGACCAGGTCTTCCAGTTTCATGTCCATTTCGATCGGGTTCTGGATCGGACCGAGTGCCTGGCCTTCGAGTTTCCAGGCCCGACCGTCCCAAAACTGGAAATCGACGTACCCGGCATTGATAATCGTCGGCGCGCTGCGGCCGCCTTTCTGGCCTCGAATTCCCGTCGCCACCGCCTCGTTGTTGCTCCATCCCTTCTGGGGATCGTGGCACGAGGCGCAACTGACCGAATCGTCGCTCGATAGACGTGGATCAAAATAAAGTTGACGCCCGAGCGAAATCTTAGCGTCGGTTGACGGATTGTCCGCCGGAACCGGCATCGGCGGCAGACCCGCCAACGGAGGCTGCTTTTCGTTGCCGAGCAATCCCGGTGTGGCCCATACCGCGACAGCCGTCAGTCCGCTCAGGATTCCGACGGCGGAGAGGAATCCGAAATGGCGCATAAGCTTAGATCCTGTCCGGTGAGAATGGTGAGGCGGGGAAATTCGCAGGTGTCAAGATTCTCCAACACCCAAGTCGGTGTGGCAAGGTGGCACACCCCGATCGATTCACCCCTTCTTGACGGGTTTTGACGGGTTTTGACCGGGGGCCGGAAATGGCGGTTTGACTGAATCCAACCTGCCCGAACCAGGGTATCTAACGATAAACAGGCTCTCAACAAGCCGCCTCCTAATTTTCAGGCTGAGGAACGTTACCAATGATTGGCCGAAACTGTTTTTGCTTGATTACTTTGCTGGCTGGACTCTGCTGTCACGACGTTGGCTGGGCTCAGGCACGTCCAACCGCACCGTACCTGCTGCCGGACACGACGCTGGCTTATTTCCGCATGAGCGATTCCCGCGAGTTTCTGGCCAAGATGAACGAGGCGGCGATCGGCCGGATGCTCAAGGACGAACAGGTGAAACCGCTTGCGGACAAGTTATACGGTTCCCTGGCACAGGCTTTTTCGCGGATCCAGGACCAGGTTGGGTTGCCGTTAGAGCAGATCCTGTCGATCCCGCAGGGCGAGGCATATCTGGCGCTGGTGCCGGTCGACGATTCCGTGCCCCAGCCGTTTTTTCTGTTGGATACAGGGAACCAGATCGTGCGGGCGCAGACCTTGATTGCCCGCGCCGAGGCATTGCTTGAACAGCAGGGGGTTCCCAAGACGACGGAAGTCGACGGCGATGCGAAGATTGATATCTATACACCGCCGTCGGGCGATGGGCCGCGCAACATTGTTCTATTCCAGAAGCAGGGGACGATCGGAATCTCCACCAGCGTGCCGGTGGCCAAGGGCGTTCTCGCCGCCTGGCGGGGTGAATCGACGATCAATGGCAAGCCGTTCGTGCCGCTGGCGGAGAATCGCAAATTCACGTCGATCATGAATCGTTGCGCGGGAACCGCGGACGAACGTCCGCAGCTCACGTTTTTTGTCGATCCGATCGAGATCTTCCGCGCAATCGGCCGTACCAATGCCGGTGCTCGCACCGCGCTGGCTTTCCTGCCGGTGATCGGCATTGACGGCATCGAGGGGATCGGGGGCAGTGTGTTCTTGATTACGGGGGAATACGAAAACCTGAGCCACCTGCACCTCCTGCTTGGCAGCCCGCGATCGGGAGTTGTCAGGGCACTGGCGGTTTCCTCCGGCGACGCGACGCCTGAACCGTTCATCACCAGCGATGTGATCAACTACATGACGATCCACTGGGACTTTCAATCCACGCTGCGCGAAGTGGCGAAGCTGGTCAACAGTTTTCAGGGCGAGGGCGCGTTTTCGAATCTTCTGAAGTCCCGGGTCTCGGAACGATTGGGTATCGATTTTGAAACCGATATCGTGCAGCAGTTGACGGGCCGCATGAGTTACGCCGGCCTGGTGGAAAAACCGATCCGGTTCAACAGCAATACACAGATGATCGCGCTTCAGGTCAAGGATCCGAAGGCGGCCAGCGCCAGCCTGGACACCGTGATGGCTCGGTTTTCCGACACTTTCAGCCGCAAATCGTTCGGCGGCGTGACCTACTACTCGACGACAATTAATCCGAATAATCCCAATCTGGACTTCGACCAGCAACAGCGCCGCGTGCAGCTCGAAATTCGCGCTCAACAGCCGACCCTGGCGGTGGTCAGCGATTATCTGGTGTTTAGCGACAGTGCCCCGACGCTCGAACGCTGTATCGCGGTGATGAGCGACGAAATGAAGCAACTCGCGAACGACTTGGAATTCAAATTGATCGCCAGCAAGATTCGTCGTCAGGCGGGCGGCGTCGAGCCGGGCATGATCACATTCAGTCGTCCTGAAGAAGGAATGCGATTCGTGTACGACTTGCTCCTGGCCGACGAGACGCGCAGAAATCTCTCCTCCGGGGCGGCGAATAACGAATTCCTGAGAACGATCGATTCCGCTTTGCAAGAACATCCCCTGCCTCCGTTTTCAGTACTGGCCAAGTACCTGGCACCGGGCGGCGGCATGTTGACGAATGACGAAAGCGGCTTTCATTTGTTGACCTTTACGCTCAAACGAAAATAGTACCAGCCCGTAATTCATGCGGTGGGCGACCGCCCGTGAATGACCGCGGCAAGCTCGGTCGTTATCCATGGAAACAATCTTCAGTACGGTGACGTCGATATCGGTAGGATTGGGTCTGGCGGCATCCTGCGGGTTTCGCGTGTTCGTCCCGATGCTGATGATGAGCATCGCCGTGAAAGCGGGCTTGCTGGAGTTATCGTCGGGCTGGGACTGGATCGGCAGTTGGCCGGCGTTGATCGCATTCATAGTTGCCACCGTCGTGGAAATTGGCGGATTTTACGTGCCTTGGCTCGACAACCTGCTGGATACGATCGCCGCGCCGTCGGCGGTCGTCGCCGGGACGGTCACTACGGCGGCCTGTGTGGCCGACCTCTCGCCATTTCTGCAGTGGTCGACCGCCATCATCGCGGGGGGCGGGCTCGCCGCTTCGATCAAAGGATTCACCATTCTGGCGCGAGGCGGCTCGACCGCGGCCACCGCCGGGATCGGCAATCCGCTCGTCGCAACGTTTGAACTGCTGATGTCGTTTGTGTTGTCCGTGCTCGCCCTGGTCGTTCCGCTGCTGGCCGCGGTCGCCGTCGGTCTGATCGGCTTCGTCATCGTCAAGCGAACGCTCGTTTACCGCGCCGCGCGACGCGCCCGGACACAGCCCCAGACGTAGCTACCGGCTCCTCAAAAGCTGCGCTACTCTTTCGTCCACGAACCCGAACATCCGTGCCTGTTTTCCATGCCGGGCGATCTGGGCTGGCTGATCGGTTAATCCAGCCTGCGGAAAGCGGTTAAGCTGGCAGGAGTTGATAACGGAGCTTGCAGGGCACGCCGACCCGGAAGGTGCGATCGGAGTGGTGGCCGATCTGCAGGCGATGGGCCGCCTGGAAACGGCAACCGGTCGACGTTCTGGCGCCGGATCCCGCCCATTGCGGTGCCCAGCCCGCTAGCTATAATCGGTGCCTTATGAACGTACCAAGCAAGCCCCGTGTGGGGGCGGTATCCTACTTGAACACGAAACCGCTGGTGCATCAGCTGCGGCAATTCGCGCCCGGCATCGAGTTGGTTTTTGATTTGCCCAGCCGGCTGGCGGACCGGCTTGCCCGTCGCGAGCTGGACGTGGCATTGATTCCATCGATCGAGGCTTTCCAGGATTCTGATTACGGCATTATTTCGGATGCCTGCATTGCCTGCCGGGGACCGGTGCTGAGCGTGAAGTTGTTCTCGCGCGTTCCGTTCGAACAGATCCGCTCCGTGACGCTCGACGAAGGCTCGCGCACCAGCGTTGCCTTGACGCGGATCCTGCTTCGGGAGCGGTTCGGCTTGACTCCGCGGTGCGAACTGCTGCCGATCGGCGGCTCGGCGCTGGAAACGACCACCGACGCGGTTTTGTTGATCGGCGATCGAGCGATCCATCCACCAAAGGGTCCGTTCACGGGCAGTTGGGACTTGGGCGAGGAATGGACGCGCTGGTGCAACTTGCCGTTCGTATTCGCGATGTGGATTGGCCGTAAGGACCACGATTGGAGCGAACTGGAGCTGGCCTTGCGGCAGGCGCGCGACGCGGGAGTGAGAGATCTGGAATCGATCGCCGCGGTCGAAGGACCACTGGTCGGTTTGTCGCCGGCGGAGTGTCTGGTTTACTTGCGGGACAACCTGCACTTCCGGCTGGGACCCTCCGAGCGAAACGGTCTGGAGCTGTTCCGCCGTCACGCGCAGAGCCTGGATCTTGCGCCACCCTATTCCACGCCTTTGGAGTTTATTTCCTCTTCCCCGTTCGCCAACGTCCTCTGAACGCCGCCATGATCGCACCCAACATCAAATCGGTATCCGAGGTCCTCGAGCGAGCGGTGGCGGGCGAACGGTTGTTGCCGGCGGAGGCGCTGACGCTGCTGGAGTCGGCGGATCTGACGGCGATCGGACGGGCGGCCGAATCGGTTTCGCGGCGGCTGCACCCGGAGCCGTACCGCACCTACAACATCGATCGGAACATCAACTACACGAATATCTGTACCGCCGTCTGTGATTTCTGCGCCTTCTATCGGACACCCAAGAGCCACGAAGGGTATGTGCTGCCGCGGGAAGAACTGCTGCAGAAGGTCGAGGAAACCGAGCTGCTCGGCGGCGACCAGATTCTGCTGCAGGGCGGACTGCATCCTGATTTCGAACTGGAGTGGTACGAGCAGCTTTTGAGCGACATCAAGACGCGGTTTCCGCGGATCAACATCCACGGATTCAGCCCGCCGGAGCTGCACCATTTCACCAAGATCAACAAACTGCCGATTCGCACCGTGCTGGAACGGCTGCGGGCCGCCGGCCTGGGGAGTATTCCCGGCGGCGGCGCGGAGATCCTTGTCGATCGCGTGCGTCGCGAGATTACGCGCGGCAAGGTGCTGAGCGACGACTGGCTCAACGTCATGCGGGTTTGGCACGAACTGGGGGGCCGCAGCAGCGCGACGATGATGTTCGGTCACGCAGAAACAGTTGCGGAGCGTGTCGAACACCTGGAGCGGGTCCGGTCACTGCAGGACGAAACCGGCGGCTTTACCGCCTTTATCTGCTGGACGTTCCAGCCCGAACACACCGAGATGTCGCATTATCCGCGAACGAGCGCTTTCGAGTACCTCAAGACGCAGGCCGTGGCCCGCCTTTACCTGGATAACATCCCCAACATCCAGTCCAGCTGGGTAACGCAAGGGCTGAAGATCGGCCAATTGGCATTGCTGTTCGGCGCCAACGACATGGGCAGCTTGATGATCGAGGAAAACGTGGTGGCCGAGGCGGGTACCGTGCACTACCTGACCCTGGACCAGATCCGCGACGCGATCAGCGAGTTAGGTTTCACGCCCCGGCAACGGAACGTGTTCTATCAGTTGCTCGGCGACGAACACGAGCAGCGCGCGATCGAGGGCAGTCGCCGGCACTTTGAGCGACTTGCCCGTCGATCCCCGGCAACGATCCAGTAATCGAGCCGTTACTTCGGCATCGGCAGCAGAATCAACTCGTTCTCGTTGAAGGCTGCCTCGCCCGACTTGCCGTTGACCTTGAACTGGATCTTCAGCTGTTTGGTAACGCCGGGTGTGGGGTCGCCGAAACTGGTGTTGAAGCTGGGAGAATCGAGTGCAATCAACAGCGAATCGCCGGCGTTCTTCTTGACGATCGCGGTCACATCCTTGAGCGTCGATCCCGAACCGTATTCGGCTTTGACGATTTCCAGTTTCACCTTTGCCGCACCGATTTTCTCGATCAGCTCGCGAACGGCATCGCTCTTGGTCCCGATTTTCTGCGCGATCACGGTTGCCGCCTGCACTGCCTCTTCCTTGACTTCCTGGATCTGGGCGGCTTTCACAGCCACCTTGAGCGTATCGACGCTCGGGTACCGTTTGAGAATCTCCACGACCATTTTCTGCTCCGTGGAGCTCCGCGCGGCATCCAGCGCCTTGTCGCACATCTCGGCCCGTTGCGCATCGGGCATCACAAACTGCCTGGCGATTCGCAGGTAACCTCGCAGCGCACGCACCTGGTACTTTTCACCGGGCGCGGTCTTGGCCAAGTCGAGCAGCACCGGTGCGGCGTCGATCGTCATCCATTCGCCCAGCAGGCGGCTGCCGGTATCCTGCAGCTGCGGGTCGTTGCTCTTGGCGGACGCGGCGATCGATTTCAGCGCATTGCCGCCGCCGACAGCCCCGAGGATCTCAAGCACCACCGGTTTCGTGGCCGCAGGCGCTTTGGCCATCGCGGCGCTGAGCAGGTCCGCGCAGGCATCGCGATCGGGCATCCGCACACAGGCTTCCTTCAGCGCCTTCTGTGCGGTCAATGCATCCGCCGCGTTCTTCGGCGACACCACCTGCCCGATCAGCACCGGCAGTTTGTCCGCGGTGACGGTTGCGCCCAGCGACGTGAGCGCGGCGGTGCGAACGTTCTTGTCGGCGTGGTCGAGTGCCTTGATCAGCGCTGATTCCGCCGCAACGCGGCGACTGCCGACCAGTTGCAACAATACGGGGTAAGACTTCCCGTCAGGTTTCGCGAGCCGGGCGACTATTTCTTGATTGACGGTATCGCCGGGCAACTCGGTCAGAGCGATTTTGGCGGCTTCAGCCAGATCGGCATCGTCTTGCGTTGCGGTTTCCAGTAAGGCAGCCAGGCAGGACGCATTACCGACTCGTCCCAGTGCCTGAATGGCGGCAATGCGAACCGACTTCTCACCGCCCGCAGCCGCCTTCAACACCGCCGGCAACTGTACCGTTTCTTTGCGGTCCGCCATCGCCGCGATCAGCAGCGCCGCCCGTTCCGGCTTCGCCTTGGACAACTCGTCGGCCAGCGCCTTATCGATCTGATCGCCGGTCATTTCTCGTGCGGTCCCCAGGGCAATCTGGAACATTGCTTTGTCGCTGGAATGCAGCTGTTCGACCAGCAGCTCGACGCCGCCTTGTCCGCGCGCCAGAATTGCGCCGCGGGTCGCTTCGAGGATGCGCTGCTTGGGGAGGTCGGTCTTACGTACTTCGTCATAGATCTCCGCCGCCTCGGCTTGACGGCCGCCTTGCAGTCGCTGTTCCGCGCAGAGCACGCATCCCTCGGCAACCGCTGATCGAACCTTGACGTCGGTGCTCTTCAATGCCGCACGCAGCGCGCTGCTTGCGGCGTCATCGCCGATCCGGCCCAGAGCGACGGCCGACGCCGATGCGACCTCGTTGTTGTCATGTTTCAGGCGCGCTGCCAATGCGCCGACTGCCGCTGCGTCGCGTCGTACGCCAATCGAATTGATGACGCCCACCAGCAGGTTGCCGTTCAAAGTATCGAGCGCCTTGCTCAAAGCCTCGTCGGCCGCCGGGCCGGGAATCGCCTCCAGCGGAATCCGTGCCCACGACGCCAGTTGCTCATTCGATAACAGCCCTGCCAGATCGGCGACGGCCGCGCTCGAACCGTGAACCGCCAGATGCTTGCAAGCCAGCGCTTTCTCCGCCGCCGGCGCATCACTGCGCAAAACGGCAATCAGTTCCTTCTCGCGCTGAACACTGTCCGCGGCATTGTCCGCAGCGAACAAGACGCTCGTTCCCAGTCCACAAAACACCGCAAAGAGACAAACGTATCGTTGGAGAGTTGGTTTCAGTTGCATGGTTGGTCGTCCGTTATGTTGAGTAGTGAATTCATTGGAAGGTGAAGAACTGGAGCGGTCCCATTGCCTTCTTAGAGTCTCCAGGGTTCCCGCAGGGCTTCCGAACGCAGCCGATTGGCCTGTTCGTCTCCCACAAACTCGTTGGTCACCGGATCGAACTTCACTTGCCTGTTCAGGAACAACGCGATGTTGGCGGCATGGCAGGCGATGTGCGCGTTGCAGGCCGCTTCGGCGTTGCCTTTAGGTTGACTGCGGGACTTCACGCAATCCAGAAAATCACGGACGTGGAACGTGGCCGGATATCCATCGATTTCCGCTACGGTGCGTCCGGCCAGAAGTTCGGGGGAACTCAATACCAGCTTGCCGCTGTCTCCGGCCTCGACCCAACCGTTGGCCCCTTCAAAGCGAACCGGGCAGGAGCCGAGCGGAATCCAGCCTGTTTCGCGGAACACCAGTTCCACCCCGTCGGCGTAGCGCGCCACCAGCTGTCCGTCTTTGGGGGCGTTGTATTCGACGGGAGGCAATACGTCGTTCACCGCCCATTGGCAAAGGTCGACGCAGTGGGAGCCCCATTCGAGCACACCGCCGCCGACCAAGCCGCCGCCTTTCTCAAAATTGAATCCGTCCAGCAGTTTTGGATTGAACGGTCGCCAAGCGGCCGGTCCGAGGTACATATCCCAATCGACGACGTTCTTATCGGGTTCCGGTTCGGGTGCCAGCCAGCCGCTGGTCATCGCCTGCATGCCGGCGGGGTGAGCGTAGACGCGGGTGAGCTTGCCGAGTTTCCCGGTGCGAGCCAACTCGCAGGCGAAGGCGAAATGCGGCAGGTTCCGCCGTTGCGTCCCGGCCTGAAAGACCCGTCCCGTACGGCGGATCGTGTCCTTGAGAATCAGGCTCTGCGCAACATTCTTCGTGCACGGCTTTTCGCAATAGATGTCCTTGCCGGCTTTGGCCGCATACATCGAAGCGGTGCAGTGCCAATTCGGTCCCGTGGCGATCAACACGGCGTCGATGTCGCTGCGATCGAGCAGTTCACGAAAATCGCGATACATTTTGCAGTTCTGGTTGCCGTACTTTTCGTCAGCGATTTTCTTTACCGCCACCCGCCGCGCTTCTTTGGCGTCGCAGACCGCCGCGAACTGCACATCTTTCTGTTCCAGGAAACATCCCAGGTCGTAGGTGCCGCGATTCCCAATCCCAATGCCACCAACCACGATCCGCTCGCTAGGCGGTACCGCGCCGTCAAGCCCCAAGGCGGAACTCGGAATGATCGTCGGCATCGCAATGCCCGTCCCGACCGCCGCCAGACTGGCACCAAGAAAACGACGCCGATGAAGCGACTTTACCTTCTTCGACATGACTTCACTCCTGCTTGGACCCCGAAACAAGTTTGGGCTGCCTGGTTGACCGACCACGGTGCTCCAAGGCGCCGCGCACCAACCCACGCGCGTCCAACAGCATACCCGGTGGCAAGCGACGATTCCACCACTTCACGCCCAAAAGTAGCTCGAAACTTGTTTCGAGCGTCGATGGAGTTGGTTGCGTTTGGCCAGGGAAGGGTCGACGGCAGCGGCACTCGGGATGTCACCAGTGCCCAATACCCCGCGTCCACCTGTCGTTCACGATCGAGATCGCCGCGGGCCCATTTCCCGCCTGGAAATCGTCATCGTACGCGAGTCGGCAGGATGACCATCGGTACTCCATCCCAATGCAGTCGACGTTGCAATGAGAATGCGGTCTGATTGTGAAACAGGTGTTGAATGATCGTTTCGCGGCTGAAAATCAGCTGACCGGCAAAAATCGTTGATTTGGGGAATCGCTTCACGACTTGAACACAGAGGTGCTCAAGTTCCTCAACCGGATCCGTGCCGAGCGCCATGAACGAAGTCGAAGGAAATCCAAAGCGATTGGCAAGGTCCACATACTTGGCCAGTGATTGTTCGGTATGGGATCGTAGTTCCTCCATCGCTTCTTCACCTTTGAAGTTGCCCGAATCGGCAACACCGACCGAAACGAAGACCAGGTTCTTGTAGTAATTGGTGGGAAACCGCAGTGCATTCATCATGGTGTGGATTCCCAGCCCACTGTAGCCGCCGACCAGGACGACCGCGGTTGGGTGTTCGGGATCGGGTTCGTTTGTATTGAGGTCCTCCGCTCGCGTCGGTAATTCCGTCAGCGCCGCGTTCAGTGATCGAATCTTTCGATTTATGCGGTCATAGTAGGCGCGAGTGGCGAAACAAACAGCGACGATGGCACCCGTAACGCCGACGGTTACCCAGCCACCCAGCAGAAATTTTTCGTACACCGTTACTGTCAGAATGGAAATGCACAACAGCGTACCGACGCCGAAAAGTACCACTCGTCTCTTCCATAACCGATTCGACCGACGAACCTGCCAATAGTGGAGCAGCATGCCGATCATCGATAGTGAAAATGTCAGGAACACATTGATCGAGTACATGGTGACGAGTGCGCCAATGGAACCACCGGTGTAGGCGAGTGCCGCCAGGGCGGCAACTCCCATCAATAGGATGCCGTGATGCGTGGCGAGGCGTTCCGACAGGTTTCCGAACCAGTGCGGAAAGTACGAATCAAGGGACATGTTTGCCAGCACGCGCGGACCATCAATAAATCCCGCCTGGGCGGCGACAAACAGCAGCGCGCCTTCCGAAATAATCGTGACCCAAAGAAACGTCGGTCCCAATCCGAGTGAATCGAGTTTCGATTCGTGCACAAAAGCCTCGGTAAGGACCTGATTCATGGTCTTACCCTCGACAGCCTGAATATCGTGCAGCAAGTAGACGACCATTAAGCCGCCAGCGGTGAACGCGAGCGACAGAGCCATGTACAGCATCGTGCGCTTCGCCGTGGCAACGCGCGGCTCACGCATGACCGGCATGCTGTTGGAGACGGCTTCAATTCCGGTGTATGTGCCTGCACCCATGGAATAGGCATAGATGAACACCGAGAAGAGTCCGAGCCAACCGATGTCGGGTCGCGCTACGCTCGTTTGAACGGAACTCACAATCTGCCGCGTGACCTCGCCGGCGGCGCTGACATGCATGAAAAACGCGCCCGCGATGAGGATCGCGTGCGTGGCGAGAAAGATGAGAAAGATTGGCAGCAGGAAAGTCACCGACTCCTTGACGCCGCGGAGATTCAAGACAATCAGCAGCACAATGCCTGCGCCTTCGACCCAGATCTTCCACGCTTGCCATTCTTGCGGCAGCAGCCCAAACAGCGCGTCGCCCGCCGCTGCAATCGACACCGTCACGGTCAGCACGTAGTCGACGAGCAGCGCCGAGCCGGATAACACTCCCGCGGGTCGCCCCAAGAGCTTGGATGCGACCAGGTAGCCGCCACCGCCGCTTGGAAACTCTTCAATGATGTGGCTGTAACAGGCCGAGATAACGAATACAGTGATAATCGTCGACAACGACAGGAAAATCGCCAGGTAGGTATGACTACCGGTCGCGGTGTGGGCGAGATGGTGAAATGCCTCGGACGGACCGTAACACGATGACGAAAGCCCGTCAGCGCCGAGTCCAACCCATGCCAGGAAGGCAATCAGTGACACGTGCTGGAAGATCCGTTTGTCGGACAGATCGCGAGGCCGGCCAATCAGCAACGTTTTGACTTTCGCCGGAAGTGACGGCGCCTCGTCTTCCGACCTGCCCACCTCCACAATCAGATTTGGAATCGCTGGTGGCAACGGTAGTTCGGCTTCATTCGTTGGTTTCGCAGCAGTTCTGCGTGAGTCCGAGTCACTCGGCTCAGACCCTGAATCAGGGTGCGACATGGAATTGGCAACCAGTGCTGTTAGAGGTCCAAAAACTGCCTACGAGGTTAGCTGACGGGCTCGGAGCGTTGGACTGCCCCGTCCACAATGGATTAGCCCCAATACTTTGGGTCCCCCGCATTCCGCCTTGCGACGGAATCTCGGCGATTACGTTCGAGGATTGGATTTCTAATTATCCATACCTGACGATCAAGATCCACCGTATTACCTCGATCACGAGTGGATTGAAACAATCATACAACTCTCCGATACCCGGTGACAAGCGACGATTCCACCACTTCACTCCCAAAAGTAGCTCGAAAATTGTTTCGAGCGTCGATGGAGTCGGCTGCGATTGAAGTCACCGACCCCTTGACGCCGCGGAGATTCAAGACAATCAGCGGCACAATGTTTGCGCCTTCGGCCAAATATTCTACGCTTGCCATTCTGGCGGCAGCCTTAGCGCAACAATTCGCATTTTGTGTCGCAAATCTCGGCGTCGATCAACAACTCGAACGGGTCGACGTGGAACCGCGGCTCGACTTCGAATGCCGCTTTAGTCGCCATCAAGACCGATTCTTCTGTCGGCGCGCCGAACAAATGACGATCGCATAAATCAAGCCAGCGAAGATCATTGTCGGTGAGCATGTAATCGTCCGGCAACCGATCGAGAACGAAATTCGCCAATTTGGATCTGCCCGATTTGGGGTTTCGTGAGGTCATTGAGGGCACTTTCAGATTGAAGGTGAGAACTCGACTTTTGCTGCGCATGCTGCCGCCATCGTTGTACATCCCTTACCACCTCCCTTGGTAGAATCCTGGCGACAATTTCTGCGTTCCAGAGCGGTGACAGCGGATTGCGTGGCGGCAAGCTGTCGTCGGGAGGGCTTTCTTGCCGCGACAATCGCAAAGGGGACGCCACCGAATCCGGTGGGCCTCAGAGTACGTCGGAGTACCTCGACCCACCATCGCATCGATTGGTTACGTCCGAGCGGAGCGCGGCCGCGTTGTGACGTGTACGTTGCGTTGGCATGCTGTTTGCGACATTATTACTGTTGCGACAGCCAATGGACCGGGGTTGCAGGCGAAAAACCGCATTCTCGCTAACCAGTGTGGTGCGCAAATCATCAGCCCGTGTCGAGGATTTCACCAGCGGCTGGCTCGCAACGGTCGTTTGCCAACATCCGGTCGGATTCGCCGCAAAATTTGGAGGCATGCAAAATGAAATCGCCAGGTTCCGCGTCATGTCTGTTCGCGATGTTCTCGATTCTGTTCCAACCCTTGTTCATCAGCGCGCAGGAAGGCGGTACCCAGGCGGCGACCCAAGGCCCGGGCGACCAACGGTCACGGTCGATTGAACGAGGTCTGCAGTATTTGCGTCAAACCCAGAGCGACGATGGCACATTTACGATCAAAGCCGGGCCGGGCATCACGGCGCTGGCGATTACCGCGGCGATTCGATGCGGGGAGCCGCTCGATAGTCCGATGGTCGCGAAGGGATTGGCGGCCCTGGAGTCGTTTGTGAAACCTGACGGCGGCATCTACGGAAGTGGCAGGCTCCGAAATTACGAAACGTGCATTGGAATTCTCTGCTTTTCGGAAGCCAACCGCGGTGGCAAATACAACACGATCCTGCAAAACGCCAAACGGTTTGTCAAAACCATGCAATATGGAGTCGGTCCCAACGCGACCAGTGACCAGGACGATGTCTGGAACGGTGGTGCCGGTTACGGTGCGCAGGGACGACCTGATCTCTCCAATACCGCTTACCTCGTCGAAGCACTTCGGGCCCTGGACGTGGGGCCCGACGATCCCGCAGTCAAGGCGGCACTGGCCTTCATTTCCCGTTGCCAGAATCTGCCAGGCGAACACAACCCGACGCCCTTTGCCGCGAAAATAGGCGACGGCGGATTCTACTACGAGATACCGAAAGAAAACGTCGACCCGTCCAAAGACGAAGAGGCGTACACTCCCGACGGCGGCCTGCGCAGCTATGGGACGATGACGTATGCCGGATTCAAAAGCATGGTCTATGCAGGCTTGACGGCGTCGGATCCCCGCGTCACCGCCGCAAAGACCTGGATACAAAAGCACTATTCCGTGCTCGAGAATCCAGGCCGAGGACAGGCGGGCGTCTACTACTACTACCATACGTTGAGCGCCGCGTTGCACGCCGCGGGACTTGACCAGATCGTCGATTCGACGGGAGCGTCGCACGACTGGCGATCCGATCTGGTCGCGTCGCTGGCCAAGCGGCAGGCGGCCAATGGTTCATGGTCCAACGAGAACCGCCGCTGGTTCGAGGACGATACGAACCTGGCGACCAGTTTCGCATTGCTTGCCCTGGCCCAGTGCAAACCGAAATCGTCCGTCGTGACGGCCGACGATCCGACGAAACCAGCGAAATAGTGGGTCGATATGCGATGCAGCAGCAGTCGGCCGGCGGTGAGCCAATGGGTCAGCCGAATCAGCCTCGTATCGCTGATCGGTTCCACCGCGGCGCTCGCGCTGTTGGACTTCTTCGATGGTCGACTGGAACTGGTGACCCCGTCATCGTTACTTTTGGCGCGGGTCGATTTGTCCCCGGTGAGTTATCGCGTCCTGCTGCTGGTTCTGCCTTGGTTACTTCTTGTCTCCCTGATGTTGTTTGCAGGTGCGACAATATTCGGTGCGAAGAGCCAACGGAATCTCCGACACCTGTTCCTGCTGACAACGATGATCGGTGCCGCGCTGGCCTTGCATGTCAACTGGCAGCGTATTTCCTGGGAGGGACGGCGTTGGCGAATGGCGGATAAAATCGCGTCGCTGCAATCGATCTACGATGCACTTCAGGCCGATTGGCCCCAGCGTGACATGGATCATGAATTGCTTGGGCCGATTATGGTGTATCCTCAATGGAATCCATCGACGCTGATCTTGTTGACGCCGAAACCAGTGGATGAACGGCTTCGAATCGCCGCAATCGATCGATCGTCGGGCGAGATACTGCGGTTTGAACTGTCGAGCGGCTACGAAACCATCTGGTTGGAACATCGGACCGATTCTCAGTTGCCGAACGATTTCTCGAATGGCATCCACCAGAAATTCACGCGCCAGTATTCTCTGCCGATGTCGTCGCATTGGTTCCTCGTTCGCTACCAGGGCGCCAGCCCCGACTAGAACTCGAACCGGGCGGGACCCGCGCAATGGAGGCGCGGTCCATACCGAAAAATCCCCTTCGGGGAAACCTGGCAGCCTGGAAGCATGCTGCGCCTGCATGTTACACTGCGGTCCGCGAGGGACTCGGATGTTTGAGTTCGGCAACTATCGTCTACGTGATTGCCAAGGATCGACTCGGCGCTCGTTCTTGCGTTTTGGCGCTGGATTGCCACTGGCCGCCGCGATGTTGAATCGCGGGCCTTTCGTCGCGGCGGAAGAAGTTCGGAAGGCTCGATCGGTAATGTTGATCTGGCTGGTTGGAGGCCCGAGCCACTTGGATTTATTTGATCCGAAGCCGAACGCACCGGCGGAATATCGTGGACCGTTTGCGCCGATCTCCACGCGCAGCGGCGCCCAATTTACGGAACTCTTGCCGCGGCTGGCAGCGATCAGCGACCGGTTCTCCGTCGTGCGCACGAACATCAACTACGACGGCGGGCATCGGCCGGCCGGTTCCATTGCCTGGACCTGCGGCACCGCCAACGATGGCGGCGAGAGTGGAAATGGAAGACCGTCCGGATACCCGCCGAATATCGGCTCCATCGTGGCTCGCAGCCGCGGCACGAGGGAATTGCCGCCGTTCATTTCGCTGGCGCGCGGTCCCGTTGGAGATGGCGTGGGACCGTGTCTGGGCTATGGTGGTGGAACTTGGGGGCCACGCTACGACCCCTTCATGGTCGAGTGCTCCAAGAATGGACAGGTTGCGATTCCCGGTCTGAAGCTGCTCGAGGGCCTATCGCCGGCGCGACTCGATGACAGGCGCCGCATACTCGATGAACTCAATCGCCTGCGACGAGGAATTGACGAGTTGCAGCTTGAGCAGTGGAACAGTCTTCATCAGAGCGCGTTGCAGTTACTGCGGGGTGGTGACACGTTGGACGCGTTCGACCTTTCCCGTGAATCGGAAAATACACGCGCCCGCTATGGACGGACGTCGTTCGGACAAAGTTGCCTGTTGGGCCGGCGACTGGTCGAAGCCGGTGTGCCGTACGTGCAGGTGAACTGGAGCCAGTTTGCCGAAGTGTTTTATCCGTTTTCGGATTATGGCTGGGACACGCACGCCGACAATTTCGGCCTGCTCGCGGACTGGCATGGACCGTTGTTGGACCAGGCGTTGTCGACGCTGCTGAACGATCTGCATGACCGCGGCCTCCTGGAAACGACGCTGGTTGTTTGCATGGGCGAATTCGGTCGCACTCCGCGGATCAACAGCATCGGCTCGCGCGACCATTGGCACCAATGTTATTTTTCCGTATGGGCCGGCGGTGGAGTCCAGCCGGGCCGAGTGATCGGGGAAAGCGACGCCCGTGGCGAGTTCCCGCGGACTGCGGCGATCACGCCCGAGATGGTGGGCACGACGATCCTGGAACTGGCTGGCGTCGGCACGCAACAGCGGGCGGGGTATCGAGTGTTGGAAGGCGGCCGGGTGATCGATGCGCTCTTGTAACTCGAACTTTGGCGGCGAGTCGATCATCGTGACCTGCGTCCTGCTGGTCGTCTCTGGCCAGGCAGTGATGGCCGGCGAACCGCGCCGACTGACACAGGATGGCGTTTTGAAGCTCGCGCCCGTTTTCATCGAGAAGGGCAACGCGGTGATCTTCGCGGCGCACGACGAGCCCAATCGTGTTTCGCTCTTGCGACTTCGATTTTCTGATGGGCGTCCGGAGCGGGTCGATTCGACGCTCACCGCACATCAATTCGATGTCGATATGTCGGACGACGGCCGCTACCTCTGCTTCGTGTTGACCACGACCAGTCCGCAGTCGGTGCTGGTCCTGCGCGACCTCGAAGCAGGGTCCGAGGTGCGCTTTGTTCCCCGGGAAGCACGAGGTACCGTGCGTGGGCCGAAGATCTCGCCCGATCGGCAGCGCGTGGTGTTCACGCTCTCCGACCCGGGCGGCCAGCAGATCGCAGCCGTCGACATGAAGGGTGAGAATCTGAAACGCTTGACGGACTCGGCCGGCACCAACGTCGGCCCCGCCCTCTCGCCTGACGGCCGGCAGATTGCCTTCAGCTCGAGCCGCGATGGGAGTTTTCATCTTTACATTATGGACGCCGACGGCGGCAACGTTCGCCAATTGACGAACCACCCATTGCGCGACCTGCGCCCGGCCTGGTCCCCCGATGGGAAGCGGATCGCATTCACGTCGGCACGCGACGGCAACCTGGAGATCTATATCATCAACGCCGACGGTTCCAACCTGCGACGCATTACCAACCACCCGGACCGCGATGACTTTCCCGCCTGGCACCCGAACGGTCGGCAATTGCTTGTCGTATCCGAACGCGCTGGCGACTCCGACCTGTATTTGATCGATCTGGATCTGGATGATTGACTCGAGTCCGTTCATGGGCGTCTTAGCCATTTGAGGAGAGCGAAAATGATCCGCCGCTTCTGCGCAATGTTGACATGCGTGATGTTGGTATTATCCGCGGTGTCCGAATCGGCGCCGGCGCAGGACGAGCTTGCCTGGCACGACATCACGACCTGGGGGGTCGAGGGGCGCATCCTGCCGGATCAGCCGAGAGCCCGCTGGTTCGATCGCTTTCCGGCCTCGGCGGAAGGCAAGGTTACGGCGAATGTCTGGAACCTCAGTCGCGACAGCGCGGGGATGATGGTTCGCTTCCAGACCGATTCGCCGAACATCCACGTGCATTACGAACTGCGCAGCGATCGATTGGCGATGCCGCATATGCCGGCGACGGGGGTCAGCGGCGTCGATCTGTACGCTCGCGATGCGCACGGCAAGTGGAAATGGGTGCAGGTTTCCCGTCCGGCGTCCAAGGAATTGAACACGCTGTTGATCGGCGGACTTGCGCCCGGAAAACGCGAATACGCGCTCTACCTGCCGCTTTACAATGGCGTGGAGTTTCTCAAAGTCGGCGTTGCCCCGTCGGCATCTTTCGAGGGCCTCTCGCCGCGTGGCGCCCCGATCGTCTTCTACGGGACCAGCATCACGCACGGCGCCTGCGCCAGCCGGCCGGGGATGGTGCACACCGCGATTCTCGGCCGTCGATTCGATCGACCGGTGGTAAACCTGGGATTTTCCGGCAACGGTAAGATGGACCTGGCCGTCGCGGAATTCCTGGTGCAGCTTGACGCAGCGGTCTATGTCATCGATTGCCTGCCGAACATGGGACCAGCGGAAGTCACGGAGAAATGCGCGCCGCTGGTACGCAGGCTCCGCGAAGCGCGCCCGGACACTCCGATCGTTCTGGTGGAAGATCGCCGTTTCACTAACAGCTGGATCACGCCCGCGAAAGAGAAATTCCACGACGACAACCACGCGGCTCTCAAAGCGGCCTATGATGGTCTGGTGCAGGCCGGAGTCAGCAGGCTGTTCTATATTCCCGGCGACACTCTTTACGGCGATGACGGCGAGGGGGCCACGGACGCATCGCATGCCAGCGACCTGGGCTTTATGCGGCAGGCCGACGCGTTCGAACCGGTGCTCCGCCAGGCATTGTCGTCGCCCGGGAAATAGTCGCGAAAACCGGAGTTAACGCGTGGCGCGGCGGCGAACCGTGTTGCCGTACACGTGCAGCGGCCGGTTGGGCCGTTCCAGGATGTCGAGCGATTTGATCTGAGCGCGCTGCTCGCCAGTGGCCACGATGGGAAGCCTCTGGGCCGCGGGCAGTACCGCCGATGCCAGTTGCAGGATCACCATCGCCAGGCTGATGCGCAAGCCAGTTTTCATGACGCCGTTCTCCGCAAGTTTGAAGACACCGGAAAGTTCGGTCAACGCAATCGCTTGAACGGAGGATCGGATAACCGGCCGGTTTCGTTGAATTTGCGGCACGATGCCGCTGCGTTGCGCACAGTCGCTAAAGTCAATCGCCGGACGATACGGTACTGTTCCGGGATACAGCGGGGGCTGGAAGCCCCCGCCACGTCGCGCTGGTGGGCCTCGGAGTACCTCGACCCACCCTACGGCATTCGACCCGGCCCTTGGCGCTACAACTTAATGCACGCGTTGTCCGACTTTGGCGCCGGAGTCGACGCCGAGCAGGAAGACATCTTTGTCGCCAGGTCCGACGGCGACGATCATGCCTTCGCTGAGCCCGAATTTCATTTGTCGCGGCGCCAGATTGGCGACGACGACCACCAGGCGGCCGACGAGCTGTTCCGGCCTGTAGGCGGCCTTAATACCCGCGAAGACTGTGCGCCGCACTTCGCCGCCGAGGCTGAGCGTCAGTTTCAGCAGTTTCTTGGCCTCCGGCACATCTTCGGCGGCCAGAACGCGCGCCACGCGCAAGTCGACCTTGGCGAAATCGTCGATCAGGATCGTCGGCTGTAACGGCTCGGCCAACAGTGCCTCCTCGGTATCCTGCGGAACCGCGGACGAGCCAACGGCGGGTGGCGCTGCGGAGGTGGCGTCAAGTTCCTTTTCCTTGCTGTCGTCAATCATGGCTTGAATATCCTTGGGATCGATTCTCTGAAGCATGTGTTGAAAGTCAGCGACGGGCGTGCCGACGAGCGGGCTGGCGGCGTCGCGCCAATGGCGAATCGGTACGCCGAACAGGTCATCCGCTTGCCGGGCCAGGCGGGGCAGCACCGGCGACAGGTAGACGACGATCTGGCGGAACAGGTTGAGTGCCACGCTGCAGACGTCTCGCAAGCGATGGGCCTGCGCAGGATCCTTGCTCAACGTCCAGGGCGCATTGGACTCGACGTAGGGGTTGGCTCGATCGGCCAACTCCATGATCAACCGCATGGCGCGACCGAAGTCGCAGGCTTCATAGGCCGCCGCGATCTCGTCGCCGGCGGCCGCGCCGCGCGCGAACAGTCCTTCATCGTCCGGATAGGCGGCCGACAGGCCGGTCTGCTTCACGAATCGGGCGGTGCGCGACGCCAGGTTGACGACCTTGCCTACCAGGTCGGCGTTCACTTTGCTGGCGAACTCCGTCAGGTTCAAATCGAGGTCGTTCAGCGAAGGACTCAACTTGGTCGCGTAGTAATAGCGCAGGAAGGCTGGGTCGAGGTGCCGCAGATAGGTCTCGGCCTTGACGAACGTGCCGGTCCGCTTCGACATCTTCTGGCCGCCCACGGTGAGGAAACCGTGCACGTGCACCTTGGTCGGCAGCTGGAATCCGGCCGAATGGAGCATCCCCGGCCAGAACAGCGTGTGGAAGTACATGATGTCCTTACCGATGAAGTGGTGGATTTCCGTTCCCGGATCGCGCCACCAGCTGTCAAAGTTCTCGCCTTGCCGCTGGCACCATTCCCAGGTCGACGCCATGTAGCCGATCGGCGCGTCGAACCAGACGTACCAGCAATTCCCGGGACTGTCGGGGATTTCAAAACCAAAGTACGGCTGCGGCCGGGAGACGTCCCAGTCGCGCAGCGGTTTGTTGAGAAAATGGCCGTGCAGGTAGTTGGCAACTTCGGGCTCGAGATGCCCCGCGGCGCGTGTCCATTCGTCCAGGAACGCGTGCAGTCGCTCGAGTTCCACGAAAAGGTGGGCGGCCTGCCGAAGTTCCGGTTTGGCTCCGGACAGCGTGCTGACCGGGTCGATTAACTCGTGCGGCCCGTAGGTACTGGAGCAGCGATCGCAATTGTCGCCGTACTGGTCAGGCGCCTTGCAGACCGGACAAGTACCTTTGACGAACCGATCGGCAAGAAACGTGCCGGCAACCGGATCAAACAGTTGGGTGACGGCCCGTTCCGAGATCATTCCGCGCTGGCGAAGGGAACCCCAGATCTGCCCGCACAGCTGGCGGTTGGCCGGACTGTTGGTACTGCCGTAATGGTCGAAGCCGACTTCGAAGCCCGCAAAATCCCGCTCGTGCCTCTGCTGCATTTCGGCGATGACCTGTTCTTCGCTGCGCCCTTCCTGCCGCGCGCGGATCATGATCGCCGTGCCATGCGTGTCGTCGGCACACAGGAACACACAGCGGTTGCCTGCCAGCTTCTGATACCGGACCCAGATGTCTGTCTGGATGTACTCGACCAGATGCCCGATATGGATAGGTCCATTGGCATACGGTAAGGCAGCCGTAACCAGGATCCGCCTCTGTGTCATTTCGCCTCCGTCCACCGTCCGCTCGCCGCTCGCCGCTCGCCGTTGCCGCTCGCCGTTGCCACTCGCCGCTGCCGCTCGCCGTTGCTGCGAACAGCGTCCACACCGCTTGGGCCGGCGCGGCGTCCGATCAACGATCCATTGGCGTCCGCTCCTTGAAGGACAACGGCTGCGGACGCGTGGTTCGGCATTGTATCCCAAGCCGATCGCCGCCTCCAGCCGAGGGAACGGGTGGGAAGGAACGGGTGGACAGGAACGGGTGGACAGGAACGGGTGGACGGGAACGGGTGGACGGGAACGGGTGGCAGTGGTTCGCCGCCATTCGATAGTCGAGTCTGACTGTCTCGATCGATCGCCAAATGATAGAATAGGCGGGCCGGATGTTTCTCTTCCGTTTCGGTCTGGGGTTGTTTTGTTGAGGATTGTGCTGATGACGCGTCCAACTCTTGCGGCATTGGTTTCTGTTTCGCTGGTTGTGGCGATGGCGGGAAGATTCCTGCCGGCTGCGGACGAAAAGTTGTTTTCGGGGCCGCAAGTTGGCGAGCGGCTGGGGCCATTCAAGGTCCGCGGCGTCTTTGACCAGGATGCGGGCAAGGAACTGGACTTTGTCGAGGCCGCCGCCGGCAAGCCGATCGTGTTGATTTTCGTTCATGACGTGAATCGACAATCGGTGAGCATGACGCGGATCCTCTCTGAATACACGCTCAGTCGCGCGAAGGACGGATTGGCGACCGGCGTGGTCTGGCTGGATGAAGACGCGACGGCGGCCGAGAATCAACTGAAGCGGATCCGGCATGCGTTGACTCCCAAAGTACCGACCGGGATTTCGGTCGATGGGCGCGAGGGGCCCGGGGCTTATGGGCTGAATCGCAACGTGATGCTGACGATCCTGGTCGGCAAGGAGGGGCAGGTGACCGGCAACTTTGCTTTGGTGCAGCCGAGCCTGCAGGTTGACTTACCCAAGATCCTGGAGAGTATCGTGTCGGTCATCGGCGGCAGCGTGCCGAAGCTCGAGGAACTGGCTGGCATGCGCGAGATGATGCGGAACATGCCATCGCGCGAGGAAGCTCCCAACCTGCGTCCGCTGATGGCGCCGTTGATCCGGCGCGAGGCGAGCGACGAGGATGTGGATCGGGCTGCGAAGGCGATCGAAGAGCGAGTGGAGAAGGAAGAGGCGGTGCGCAAGGAAGTCGCCCGCATCGCCAGTACGATTGTCGATTCGGGCAAGCTGGAGAATTATGGTACGGCGCGAGCGCAGCAGTACCTGCGGAAGTGGGCCAAGGAGTTACGCCAGGGGCCTACGGAACGGCCGGCGGAGAAGAAGCAATGAATGGCCTGTTCTGGGTCGGGCTGGTACTGCTGGCCGCGGAGCCTGGGCGGCCGGTCGACTTCGACACAGAAATCGTTCCAGTCCTGACCCGATCTGGTTGCAATGCGGGCGCTTGCCACGGCGCGGCGGCCGGACGCGGCGGCTTGCATCTGTCGCTGCTCGGCGCCGACCCCGCAGCCGACCACGAGGCGATTGTCTACGCGCTGGAGGGGCGGCGGATCAATTGGGTTCATCCCCGCGACAGCCTGTTTTTGCGGAAACCGATGGGGCACCTCGACCATGGCGGCGGCATGCTGCTTGATACGGACAGCCCCGGGGTCGAACGGTTGGTGCGCTGGATCCAGGCCGGTGCATCGCGAGCTTCCGGACGGCGGCTTTCGGGTTTTGAGGTCTCGCCGCGCCGCACGCTGCTGGAAACGGCTCCCGCCGAAATATCGCTCCAGGCCATTGCCCGATTTGACGACGGCCCGCTGGAAGATGTCACCGGATGGACGATCTTCCAATCTGCCGATCCATCGGCGGTAACGATCGAGGACGATCATCGGGCGCGAATCCACCGCCGCGGACGGCACTTGATCCTGGCGCGATTCTTGAATCGCGTCGAACCGATGCTGATTTCCGTTCCCTGGGCCGTTTCGGGGGCTGTTCCTTCAGCCAGCGCACCGATCCACGGCTCGGAATTGTCAGGGGAGGATTTCATCGACGTCCAGGTAACGCGGGTGCTGGGCGAGTTGCGCATTCCTGTCTCTCCTCCGGCGACCGAATCGGAGTGGTTGCGTCGCGTTTCGTTGGACCTCACGGGTCGATTGCCCGAACCGACAGTCGTCGCTTCGTTCTTGCAGGATGACGGCGGCAGCAGGCGGGAAAAGCGAGCGCGGCTGGTCGATGCGCTGTTGTCGAACGACGCGTTCGTGGACTACTGGACGCTGCGGTTTTCTCGGCTGCTGCAGATGCACTCGTTGCCGAATGAACAGCAGGGGCTGGCCGCCTATGCCGGATGGTTGCGAGGTGAGCTCGCCCGGGGAGCGGGATGGGATGAAATGGCTCGGGAGTTGTTGACGGCGACCGGCGATTCCCACGTCGTTGGGCCGGCGAATTTCGGACGGATGGTCGCGGACCCTCGAGCCCACGCGGAACTGGTGGGTCGGTTCTTTCTGGGCATGCGCCTGGGCTGCGCCAACTGCCACAACCATCCGCTCGACAAATGGACCCAGGACGACTACCACGGCCTGGCCGCGATCTTCGCGCGACTCGAACGTGGCCGGATCGTCGAACTCACGGCGCGCGGCGCGGTCACGAACCTGCGGACCAGCGAGCCGGCGGTACCGCGCATCCCCGGCCTGCGCGACTTGCCCGGCGACGGCGATCACCGTCAGGCGGTTTTCCAGTGGGCTGTGGCCGACCCGAATAATTACTTTGCCCGGGCCACCGTGAACCGGCTTTGGCGCGCCATGTTCGGTCGCGGTTTGATCGAACCGCCCGACGACTTGCGCGACACCAATCCGGCAACCCATCCTGAACTGCTGGAGTTGCTCGCCGCCGACTTCGCCAAGCATCGGTACCAGATCCGGCATACGCTGCGCAGAATCGCGCTCAGCGATACCTACGCTCGAAGCGCCGTACCGCTCGACGACAACGGTCCGGACGACCAGTTCTACTCCCATGCACTTCGCCGTTCACTGGACCCGGAGATACTGGTGGATGCAATTTCGGATGTGACGGGCGTCGCCGAGCGGTTTGTTGAGGGAGAACATGTCCGCGCGGTGACCATCGTCGATCCGGTATTTCCCGCACCAGTCCTCGATACGCTCGGCCGTTGCCATCGAGCCGGCGCCTGCGAGGAAACTGCGGCGGACAAAGCGTCGTTGCCGGCCCGCTTGCATCTGCTTAACGGCGCTCTGATCAACGACAAACTTGCGAGCGATCAGGGACGCTTGCATCAGCTGATCGAGTCCGGACGAACGAACGACGAAATTGTGATCGAGTTTTACCTGCGCGGATTGGCAAGGCGGCCCACTGCGGACGAATTGTCGACCTGGCGTGAAGCGTTGGAAACTCCTGATGGTGTCGAACGCCGGCGGCGACTTGAAGACTTCGTCTGGAGCCTGTTGAACAGCCGGCAGTTTGTCGAGAACCATTGACGCCAAACAAGGATCTGTATTATGCGGCATCCCTATTCGAAGTTTCGTGGGCGAGTGACTCGCCGGGACAGCCTCCGTATCGGCTTCCTGACGGCACTCGGCCTGGGAGTGGCCGACCGTTTGCGGCTGCGAACGATGGCCCGCGAGCGGTCGGTCCGCAGTGCGGCTCGATCCTGCATTCTGCTCTGGTTAGATGGTGGCCCAAGTCACTTGGAAACACTCGATTTGAAACCCGACGCGCCGCTGGAAGTGCGCGGACCGTTTCAACCGATTTCCACCGCTATTGCCGGGATGCAGATCAGCGAACTTCTTCCCGAGACCGCCAAGCAAGCCGACAAGCTGGCGATCATTCGGTCGTTGACCTCGCCGCTGGGAGAGCACGGGCTGGCGAACCAGTATCTGTTGACCGGGTACAAGCCGTCGCCGGTGTTGCAGTACCCGAGTTATGGTGCGGTGGTTGCTCACCGCCGCCGCGAGGAAGAGTTGCTGCCACCTTACGTGGCGATTCCGGAGCCACGGACGGGCGGAGCTGGTTTTCTTGGTGCGGCGGCGGAGCCGTTTGCCACCGGCGGCGATCCGTCGAAGCCCGATTTTCGCGTCCGCGACCTGGACTGGTTTCCTGGATTGGACGCAGTGCGGCTGCAGCGAAGGCGCGATTATCTGCGGTCATTCGACGCCGCGCAAGCGGCGGTGGAATCGTCGAATCCGGTCGGCGATCCCGCGTGGGAACGGGCGTATCGACTCGTGACGTCCCGCGATGCGAAGAGCGCATTCGATTTGTCGGCGGAGCCGGAATCGATCCGTGCGCGATACGGTCCACGGATGTTCGGGCAGAGTTGCCTGCTGGCTCGTCGTTTAGTCGAGCGTGGCGTGCCGTTTGTTAGCGTCGTCAACACCGGCTGGGATACGCACGAGGGGTTGGTCCTGCAGTTGAAGCAGGGTTATTCCGGCGCCAAGGTTGGTGTGGGCCTGATACCCACATTTGATCTGGGGTTTGCTGCGCTGATCGACGATTTGGCGCAGCGCGGACTATTGGACGAGACGCTGGTGATTGCGATGGGGGAATTCGGGCGGACGCCGAAACTGAATGCTCGCGGGGGCCGCGATCATTGGCCGCGCGTCTTCAGCGCGGTGATGGCGGGTGGGGGAGTACCGGGCGGGCAGTTGATTGGATCGAGCGATCGGGTCGGCGAAAGCCCTGTCGAACAACCGATTTCGCCGAACGATCTGGCCCGTACCATCTACACGCTGTTGGGAATCGACCCGGACCTGGAATTGCGAACCGCCGATGGACGGCCGGTGCCGGTAAATCAGGGTGGCAAGCTCGTGCATCAGTTATGTGGTCGCTGAGGGATCGCCGTCATCCTGCCCTGGTCGTGCTGGGCGGGGAGCGCTGTCCTTTGTCACAATAGTGGGCGGTCCTGTCACGCCCCTGCTCATCGATCGGCGTCGTCTGACTTGATCGGCGGTCGCGCGGCGAACTATGATGGCGGCAACGCGGAATTTTTGCCCGATTCCATCTATTCCGTGACCCGCCAGCACTACGCACCTGAAACAGGCCCGCCGTTTGCAAATAACTGGCAAGTATGAATACTCACCCACCTACCCGTCGCCGGCTTGGTTCCGCAATTCCCTCGTTTCGGGTGCGTGTCGTGCTCGTCAATGTCCTGCTGGTGATTCTGCTGTTGGGACTGATCACACCGTGCCGAGCGGACGAGTTCGAGCAGGATCCGATCAAATACAGCCAGTCGACTCCTGACAATATTATTACGCGGTTGCAGGCGGAGATTGATGCCGGCAGGGTGACGCTGCGATACGAGGACCATTTTGGTTATCTGCGATCGGCGCTGGAGGCGCTGCGCGTGCCGCAGAGTTCTCAGATGCTGGTATTCTCCAAGACAAGTCTGCAGCGGGAGCGAATTGCTCCGCGCACACCGCGGGCGATCTACTTCAACGACGACGTCTATGTGGGCTTCTGTCAGAATGGAGACGTGATGGAAGTGTCGGCCGTCGATCCGCGGTTGGGTGCGGTGTTTTATACGCTGGATCAGCGCGATCCCGATCGGCCCCGCTTTTCCCGTCAAGGCGACAACTGCCTGATCTGCCACGCGTCGTCCAATACCCAGCACGTGCCTGGTCACCTGGTCCGCTCGGTCTATCCCGATTCGCGGGGCTTTCCGCTGCTGGCCTCGGGGACATTCCGGATCGATCATACCAGCCCGATCGAAAATCGCTGGGGCGGTTGGTACGTGACGGGCACGCATGGCGCACAGAAACATCTCGGTAACTTGATTGCGGAGGCGCGTACGCGGCCCGAGGACGTCGATAATTCAACGGGCATGAATGTCAAGGAACTGGGCGATCGGTTTCGCACGACGTCCTATCTGACTCCCCACAGCGACATCGTGGCGCTGATGGTATTGGAGCATCAGGTGGAAGGCCACAATCTGCTGACGCGTGCCAGTTTTCTCACGCGGCAGGCGTTGTATTTTGAGAAGTCGTTGAATTCGGAATTGAAAGAAGACAAGGACAAGCGGTGGGACAGCACCACCGCCCGCATTCGCAGTGCCTGCGAGCCGCTGGTGCGTTATCTGCTGTTCTCCAAGGAGGCCCGGCTCAGTGAATCGATGCTGGGCACTTCCGAGTTTGCCGCAGAATTTCAGACCGCGGGTGTACGCGATTCGCGGTCACGATCTCTGCGGGACCTGGACCTGACACGACGACTATTCAAGTATCCGTGCAGTTACCTGGTCTATTCCCAGAGCTTTCAGCAGCTTCCCGTGGAGGCGAAGGATTACGTATTCCGCCGTTTCAGCGAGATTCTGGACGGCGCCGATCTGTCGCCCGAGTTCCGGCATCTGACCGCGGAGGATCGGACCGCGATCCGCGAGATTTTGGCCGAAACGCTGGAAGGTGCTCCGGCCGGATGGCGCGGCGATACTTCGTCGCGCTGAATCTAAGTGTAGGGTGGGTCGAGGTACTCCGAGGCCCACCAGTAATGTAGGCTGGGTCGAGGTACTCCGAGGCCCACCAGTAGTGCAGGTTGGGTCTCGGTACTCCGAGGCCCTGGGCTGATAAAAATGGCGGCGAGATTACAGAATTGAGGCGCAAACGATGAAAGTTGCCATTGCGCGCAACGAACCTGTACTCCCCACGCCCCCGGTATTTCAAGCTCAAACGCAGCCCGCCAGATTGCACGTTTATTTCAGGAATCCGCGACTGCACTCGGCATAACCAAGCAAGGCAAGGTCGCGAAATGGCCGGTAGCGTTGCGCTGCGTCGCGTCCGATCCCCTCACCCCCGTCCCCTTTCCCAGGAAATACCTGGGAGTTCTGGTGGGCCTCGGAGTACCTCGACCCACCCTACAGACTTTTAACTGTGACAAAGCACTACCCTAGGTTTTGGCTTCGGCTTTGGCTTCCAGGCGCGTGATACGCAACTGCTTGTCGAAATGCGTCGTGGCAATCCGGATCTGATCGGCGCTCAGATCGAGGTCCCGCGCCAGGTTAGGCAATTGGAATCGATGGAATTCCTTGTTCTGGTCGGGCCGCCAGAACAAGAGGAAACCGCCGCTGCTGCCGCCGCAGACGCCGATCAGATACGATTCGGAGTGATAGACGATGCGCCACAGCGGACCTTTGATCCCTTCGGCGATTTGCGATTGCACCAGCTTCTGCGATTCCCATTCGTAGACATTCACCAGCGGTTCCAGCACGGCACCCAGCGGGTTCTCGGACTTGTATAACCCACCGCAGGACAAATGCTGCGTTTGCGGATTAAAGGCCATCGAACGCACGCCGCCGAAGTGCACTCCCTGGCCGCCGTTGTACGAGTGCAATTCCTTGGCCTCGAACTTTCGAACCAGATTACCTGTCGCGGTTTCCCATTGGCAAACGATTCCCAGCAAGTCGCCCGTCAATAGAAACTGGCCGCCGGGGTGAAACAGCGCGCTGTAAATCTGGTTCTCGTGACCCGACATCTGCCGCACCAGCGTTCCGTCGGCGGTCGACCAGACTTTTACGATCTGATCGTTGCCAACCGTCGCGATCAGGTTGCCGTCCGGACTCAATGTCACAGCCCGAATCCAGCCTTGGTGGGCGTCGACCTTGCGGATCGGCTCGGGCTTCTCGGCGGCCGCAGGCCACCAGACCAGCCGCCCGTCACCACCCGCGGAAAGCAGCGTCTCTCCGTTGGCGGTCACCGCCAGGGCGAAGACCCAACTGTCGTGCGCGGTGAAAGCGATCTTCTCGCCGGAGTCCAACTTCCACCGTTGGATGGAGTTGTCCTCGGCCGTGGAAAAAACGTAGCGGTTCAGCGGGTCGAAGCGGCAGGCAATCAGCGGACTGGTGTGGGCCCACTGGCTGGCCACATGCGCTTTGGTTGGATCGGTTGGCACGTTGTATCCTCGATTAGACCAACAGTTCCTTAATCGGCGACGAGGCCGGATCGGCGATCGGGAGTTGCCGGCCGCCGATGTCGAAGGTGCCGAGGGAGTCAACGCCGGTGGCCTGCAAGTAAGTATGGAACAGATTGGCGTGGTCGACCTGCCGGTCGGCCACGGCTGTTCCGTTGGCGTTGGTCTTGCCGATTACGGCGCCTGCCTGAACGCGGCATCCGCCGAGCACCACGGACCAGGCATTACCCCAATGGTCGCGTCCGTAGTATTGATTGATATTAGGCGTCCGCCCGAATTCGCTCAGCACAACGATCAACGTGTGTTGCAACAGTCCGCGATCAGCCAGGTCGGTAACCAGGGTCGCAAATGGTCTGTCGAATTCGCCCACCTGTTCGAAATGAAAATTGAAGTTCTCGTTGTGGGTATCGTAGTTCGAGTGGGATACCTGGACGAAGGCGATACCATGTTCGACGAGTCGTCTTGCCAGCAGGCAGTGCCGGCCGAAATCGTGCTTCCCGTAGCGATCGTGGTCTTTTTCCGGTTCTTTCGAGAGGTCGAAGACATGGTTCTGCTGCATGAGCTGCAGTCCTTGTTCGTAATTGGACGTATAGGCATCGGTCATCGCCGTGCGCCGCTTGGAGGAAAAATGATCATTGGCTCGGCGGCGAAAATCCTGGCGTTGGCCGTCGGCCTGTTCGGAGACATTGGCGGGTCGCGCGGAATTCGCGGGCGCCTTGCCATTGTCCAAAGCGACGCTGGCGAACTGCGGACCGAGGTAGGCCGAATCGTTGCCGCGTCCGCCGCCGCCTCCCGGCGTGATGCGGATATGCCCGGGCAATCCCGCCCGGTCGGCCGCCAGCGACTTGGCGGCCACGGCACCGATCTGGGGGAATTCAGCGGCCGGCGTCTGCCGGCGGCCGGTCAACATCATGTAGGCGCCCTTGCCATGGTCTCCTTCCGCCGTGTTCACGCTGCGGACCACGGCCAGATGATTCATCACTTTGGCGGTCTCCGGCAGCAGTTCGGAAATATGCAGGCCGGGCACGGATGTCGGGATCGCTCGAAACGGGCCGCCGGTGTCGGTGCCCGGTTTTGGGTCCCAGCTTTCCAATTGACTCAAACCACCATGCATATTCACGACGATGATCCGCTTCTGTTCCTTCACCAGCTGGTCGGAAAAGGCGGGGCGAGCCATCGCACCCAGGCCGCCCACCACCGCTCCGACACCGGCGGCCATTCCTCCCAGAAACGAGCGTCGCGCGAGCAGATGTTCGGCCGACTGACAGGCGTAGGTGCATTTCATGGTTCGACACTCCTCTAATGGTTGAAGCGGAATTCGGCCGAGGCCAGCAGACCCCAGGCGAGTTCCTGCACGGCGGCAGTCTTCTCGCTGCCCCGGGCGGCCAGGTAGCTGGCAACTTCCGCAACCTCCGACGCGACAGGCTTGCGGGACAAAATCGACATATACAGTTCTTCGGTCAGCGCTCCGGCGTCGTCCAATTTGAGCAGCCGATCGGTCAAGTTTCCAGCCGAAGGGGCCAGCCAACCGGCAATGGTTCCCCCATTGGAAAAGAACAACGCCTGATCGACGGTCGCGAAATACTCCTGGGCTTGTCCGGCGCCCGAGCCGTAGAGCGCAATGAACTGCCCCAGGTTGCCCTTGAGTTTCTCGTAGACGCCGGCCTCCACCTGTCGGTTGCGTTCGGCACGTCGGGCCGGGTCGGCCAGAGCGGCCGCGTCGAGCGGCGCCGTTTTGTCCAATTCGGCCTCGACGGCCAGGCGGTGGCTGTCGACGATTCCCGCTGCCTGCATCACGCTCCAGGCCAGTTGTTCGGGCGTCAGAGCGCGGAGCGGACTGGTGAAGAATCGTTCCGCCGAGCGCTGGACGACCGTATGTTCCAGGGTTGGAATCGCGGCGCGAGTTTGATCGATCTTTTCCTGCGTGGCGGTGATCTGCTGCCGCATTGCCGGCAGCTGCGTCTTCCATGACTCGGCCTGCGCCGTCATGGACGCCAGCGCCTGCCGCGCAGCCTCGAATTTACCCGCCGAGGCGTTGAACTCCGACTCGCGCGTCTGCATCACCTTCTGCAAATCGGCGACCTGCGCAGCCAGCTGCTCGCTGCGCGCCTTGATGCTGTCGGCCGCTTGCCCGATTTCGGCATCATTCGGCAGCTTGGACTTGACGATCGCCGCCTGGGCGGCGGCCTCGGCAAGTGACTTGGCGACCTCCTGCCGCGATGTGACTTGTTGTCGAGACTCCTCCAGCTGCTTGCGGCACTCCGCTTGAATCTTCTCCGCTCCCGCCATTTCGGCTTGTAGACCGGGCAGCGCTGCGGTTGCCTTTTCCAGCGACTGTTGCGCCGCGGCGGTTTCCGAACCCAGTCGTTCCAGCGACTGCTTATCCGACGCGATCTGAAGATGTCGTTGTCGCAGGTCGACAATTTGCTGTGTATCGGCGATCAGCAGGTCGAGCGACTTCAACCGAAGATGCTCCTGCCGGGATTTCTCTGCCGCGGCGTACCAGAGATTCTTGGCTGCATCGAGCTCTGCCCGCGCGGGGGCGAATTTTGCCGCGGCTTCCATTCGCGTATTGCCTGCCGCGACCAGCGCGTCGTTCGCCGCCTTGGCGGGCGGAGTCAGATCGGCGACCGACTTCTGGGCCGCTGCGAGTTCGGCGGTGAGCGCCGCCGCTTTGGCCGAGAACTTCTCCGCGGCGCCCGCCAGTTCCTTGTCGTCGGGGAGCCGCTTCGCCGCTTCCTGACTGGCGGTCGCCGCAGCGGTAACCGCCTGGCTGATCTCCTGCTTGGCAGCCAACTGTTTCTGCGATTCGGCCAGCGCCCCGTTCGCTTTCTCCGCCGCTTGTCGCGCTGTCGTCGCCGCCGCCAGGGTTTTGGCTACTTCCTGGGCCAGCGGTGCCGCCGCTTCACTGGCGGCGTCGCGTTGCCGAGCCACCTCCTCCAACGCCTTCAACGATCCCTCGGCCGACGTCGCAAGTTGGGCCCGTTCCGCTTGCAGTTTTTCGATCGGCGGCGCCCCGGCCGCAATCGCTTCCAGCGCATTCAGCGGTAACTCGTACGACCGCTGGTAGGCCTGCGTCCGAGCCAACTCGGCCAGGATCGCCCGCATGTTGAACTTCTGCCGCACGACCTCGTCCGTCACCGCGTCCAGAACCCTCGGGTTCGACGGCGGGTTCCCCGCATGATGCAGGTCGACCGGCTCTACCAGTCCTCGACCCATCAAAAACGCCCATAATCGATTCGCCAGATTGCGGTTGAAGGCGCGATTCGCGCCGCTGGTTGCCTGAGCCGCCAGTTGTCCGCGTCGGCTGTATTTCGGCACAGGACGCACATTCTCCGCCGGCGCTACGACGTACTCCTCACCCAGACTCAAAACCGGATCCGCGATCGACTCCCCCCAGGGAAGTCGAGGGTCCGTCAATCCGACCTTCTTGGTGAACACCGACGAAAAATTGACTTCACCATCCGCCTTTTCAGCGAAGTACAGCTTGTTGTTGTCCTTCTTGTCCGTGTAGACGAAACTGCGGTTCAGGAACGCATACAGGCCGTAGTAGTCGGTCTGGTAGTAATCGTCGATCAGCGGGTGATCATGGCACTGGGCACACTGCAGATCCATACCAAAGAATATTCGACCGACGTCCCGCGTGAGCAGATTCGGTTCACCGTCGCGATCGAGATAGAATTTCACCGCCGGCCGCATCGCCGGATCGACCCCGTCCGCCGACAGAATTTCCCGGGCAAGCTGGTCAAATGGCTTGTTTGACGCGATCGAATCGAATAGGTACTTCTGCCATTCGGCGATCGGTACTCCCTTATCGGGTCGCCGCTCCTGCAACATCACGTCCAGCGCCGCGGCGAAATGCCGCGTAAACTCCGGCGCCGCCAAGAGCCTGTCGATCAGCAGTTCCCGCTTGTTGGCCGCGGCGTCTCCCATGAATTCCCGCGCTTCCCGGGGGCTTGGTATCCGACCCGCCAGATCGAGATAGACGCGGCGGACAAACTCCTGATCGCTGGCAAGCGGTGCTACCGCCGACGCCATGCTGACCCCGTCCAGGCTGCTTGCCGCAAGCAATCGATCGATCTGCCGCGAAAGCGGCTCCGGCGCCTCCTGGGCCAATAACGGTGGAATGGCGACCAGCAGCCAGCCGTAGACTAGCCAGCGCCAGCGGTTCAAGGAACTGTTTTCCAGGGACCAACAACAACCCATGATCCCAGCCTCGATTTCGGTTCAGGTGGGGATTCGTTTGAATGCGACGTGCGGCGACCACCGAACCGAGACCGCGCTCGGTTCGAGTCCGGGGAGGACTCGCGTGCCGCACTCGTCGCTTCGGCATCAGCACGCCGAATCAGCGACAGGAAGGCACCGTGGATCGCCATTGCGGCGGGCCATCAACACGTTGATTCATCAACACTACTTGATAGGTTACGAACCCGAGACGGCCTCGTCAATAACAATTTGGGTAGTTGAAGTGGTCCGAACATTCTGGTCCGGAGCACTTTCGCCGTGCTTCCTTCCAATGTCGATCGGCGATAGCGTATTCGAAATGGACCGCAACGGAGTGAGCGCGAACGGTTTCCTTGCGGATGGTGTCTTCGCGTGAGAGCCGCTGCAACGGCTCCGCCCGGATTCATCAGAGCGCGTGAGGTGGTTGAATGAACAGTCGACAGTTGGAAAAGTTGGGAGTTCCCTCGGAGTGCGTCTCGGGTGCGATCCAGGGCATTCAGCGGGTCGTATCGTCGGGCGAGGCGCGATCGAAGGACGTGAAGCTGACGATTCGCGCGATTCTCGCGGCGCCGGAGGAGTACTTAACGGACGAATATTTCGCCGATTTTGCCCGATCGTTGATTCGGGAGCGGTCGTTTGTACGCCCGCAGCCGGTCCCGTATGCGACCTGGGGCGACGCGGGAATCGACGCTGCGTCGCACGCCCAGATGCGCCAGGCCTGCAGTGTCCCCGTTGCCACGGCGGGCGCTTTGATGCCGGACGCGCATGTGGGATATGGGCTGCCGATCGGCGGCGTCCTGGCCTGCGACAACGCGGTGATTCCCTACGCAGTGGGCGTCGATATCGCTTGCCGCATGAAGCTCTCCGTACTCGACGTCGATCCCGAGACGCTGGAATCGCGTTTTCCGATTTATTGCCAGGCCCTGGAAAAGGGAACTCGCTTCGGCGTCGGATCAGAACATGAACGGCCGCAGTCGCATCCCGTCATGGATCGCGACTGGTCGATCACGCGAATCACACGGGAGCGCAAGGACCGCGCCTGGAAGCAACTGGGAACATCCGGTTCGGGCAATCATTTCGTGGAATTCGGTACGTTGTCGTTGAGTGAACCCGTGGCGGAGTTGGCACTCGAACCGGGCCGATACGTCGCGATCATGAGTCACAGCGGCAGTCGCGGCGCCGGTGCCGCCGTCTGTTCCACCTACAGTGCGATCGCCCAGTCCCGGCTGCCGCAGCGTTATCAGGATCTGGGAAGGCTGGCATGGCTCGACTTGAGCAGCGATGCGGGACAGGAATACTGGGAAGCGATGAATTTGATGGGCGAGTATGCGGCGGCGAACCACGAGGTAATCCACCGGCTGGTGAGCAAGCTGCTGGGAGCCTCGATCATCACCGGCGTCGAGAACCACCATAATTTTGCCTGGAAAGAGCAGCATCAGGGCAAGGAGTGGATCGTGCATCGCAAGGGCGCGACACCGGCCGGATTGGGGGAACTGGGCGTGATTCCCGGATCGATGGCTTCTCCGGCGTTCGTGGTACGCGGCAAGGGAAATTCCCGTTCGCTTTGCTCCGCGTCGCATGGAGCGGGTCGCCGCATGTCGCGCAAAGCGGCTCGCGATTCGTTCAACTTCAAGGCGGTCCAACGCGAACTGCAGAATCAGGGAGTCCATATCCTGTCAGCCGGCGCCGACGAAGTGCCGGGCGTCTACAAGGACATTCACGAGGTCATGCGCGAGCAATCGGACCTCGTCGAGATCGTGGCTCGCTTCGATCCGCGCATCGTCAAGATGTGCGACGACGGCAGCCAGGCCGAGGATTAGCCGATGTCAAAAAGGACGATCCTCGGAGCGCCTGATCTGGGTACCACTAATTACCTTTTCGCGTTGAACGCTGGCGATAGTATTTGAGTCCCGGGACAAAGAACGCCAGCGCGGAGACGGTGCCGAAGATCAAATGGCTCCATTGCGGCCAATAGGCCATGGCGGCTGCGGAGGCGAACAGCGCCGCCGATGCAAAGTAAAACATGCCGGACAGTATTCCGGCTTTGACCAGAAACACCATGCCCGTGATCAGGCCCAGAACGGGCGACAAGCGAAGCACTTCCAGGTCGAGCCAAGCTTCGAGCGGGAACAGCAGCGCGATGCAGATCATCGACGCCGCCCAGACGTGTGCAATCTGCCGTTCGACGAACAGCACGGGTCCGATACGCCGTCGCAGCAGCCAGAACACAGCGGCCCAGGTCCAAAGTGCAAGCGTCCAGAGCCCAACGTAATGCCAGCGATTGCGATCTCCCTGCCAGGAGAGCAGGCTGGTCATCAGGCAGACCACCCACAGCACCAGACTATGCCACATCCAGAGCAGTCCCCAGTTCTCAAGAACGGTCGCATGGTGTGTTTCGCGGAACAGCCGGGCGACCACCTGGCCTAATCGCCCGCTGCGCGCCATGAGCGGCTCGTCCTGCAGGTACGCTTCGAGGTCTTCCGCGAGCTGGGCTGCGGAAGGATAGCGGAGGTCACGCGGTTTCTGCAGACACCGCAGCGTCACCAGTTCCAGATCACGATCGGCCTGAGGGTAGACCATTCGTGGCGGTACCGGATCTTCGCCTAATACCATCATCACGGTGTCAAGCGGTGTCGGGCCTTGAAATGGCGGATGGCCCGTGACCGTATGGTACAGGATCGACCCCAGACTGAAGACATCGGTGGCAGGTCCGATGATCCCCCGATCGCCGGCCGCCTGTTCGGGCGCCATATAGGCGGGCGTGCCGAGGATCGATCCGGTGCGCGTCAGGCTGTCGGTGGCGGAGGTCCGTTTGGCGAGCCCGAAGTCGACGACGTGTGGTTCGCCTGCGGTATCGAGCAGAATGTTCGACGGCTTGAGGTCACGATGCAGCACCCCCTGCGTATGAGCAAAATGGACCGCGCGTGCCACTTTCGCCATGATTCGTGCGGCCTCCCGTCCCGGGAGTGGCCCGCGGCTGAGTCGTTGCGCAAGTGTCTCACCGGCCACGTACTTCATGCTGTAAAAAGGCTGCCCGTCCAGCTCGCCGACTTCATACACCGGAACGATTCCCGAGTGGTGCAGCCGCGCGGCTGCCTCGGCTTCGAAGCGGAATCGTTGCCGGTCGGCGGTGGTGGCCAATTGGCCACGCAGGATCATCTTCACCGCCACTTCCCGATCCAGACTGATCTGCCGCGCGCGATAAACCAGACCCATGCCGCCTCGGCCGATTTCCGCAAGGAACTCGTAGTCACCGATCCGGCTTGCCGGCGATGCGCCCTCAGCGCCTCCGCCAACGGTGCGAGGATGGGAATCGGAACCCTGCGTCGGCGGTAGGCCGGACCCTGGATTCGGCGACGGAACAGCAGCGCGGTCCGAGCCGGCGCGGGTAAGAACGTCCGCTGTTCCTCCCGCGGCGGCCGACACGACCACCGCACCCCAAAGATAACGCAGCTCCTCCGCCAGATCGGGATGCCGCCGACACTCCGCTTCGAGGTCGACCGACTGTCCGCGTTGAGCGCAGTCGGAGAGTCGGCTGAGCAGTTCCGCGAGCCGAGCGTCCCGAGCATCGTCGACGCGTGCGTTACTCACGGCGTTTCCGCTCCTTCACCCGCGGGCCCGTTCATGTCGAATCCGACTCTGGGACGGCACCACCAAAAAAGGAGCGAAGCTTGCGTATCGCGCGCAGGTACCGCATGCTGGCGGCGGGCTCGCTCAACCCCAGCACGGCGGCAACCTCCTGATTCGTCAGTTGCTCGTAATGTCGCATCAGAATGATTTCGTGTTCCGCCTCGTCCAGCCGCACCAAGGCCTGTTCCACAACCTGCGCCAATTCCCGCTGTGCGGCCGCCGCCGCCGGTGTGATCTCGCGATCCATCAACTGCGCTGCCAGGTCCATCGTCGAGTGGTCCATGCCAGCCGGAAGCTGGTTCGGCTGTTCCCGGTCGACACTACGCTTGTCCGAGCCGCGATGGCGGCGATGAGCATCGATGATCCGATCGCGTGCAATCTGCCGCAGCCAGAGATGAAAGTCGAGAACCGGGTTCTCAAGATACCCCGACAACCGGCGGTGCGCTTCGACCATCACGTCCTGCACCACGTCGCTGACGTCCAGACGCTTCTGAATCCGGGTATCCAGCCGCATCTTCACCAGCCGCTTCACGCTTTCTCGATGGCGCTCCAGCAAACGGTTTACCGCATCGGCATCGCCCGATCGGACTTCCGCCAGAATCTCCTGCGTTGTCTCTCCCTTGGGCCACATGAATCCATTATCGCCAGGGAACGCGCGGTGTGACAAGAGACGCGGCAAGTACCGGCGTGATTATCAGCTGATGATCGGACCGATCGGCTGACCGAAGTCAATATCCAGCCGCTTGCGGCCGGGGATCTCCAGCCGCCGCGGGTCGAGTCCCAGCAGATGCAATACCGTCGCATGGATGTCGGTGACGTAATGCCGATCCTCGACCGCATGGAATCCCAATTCGTCGGTCTTGCCGTGCGCGATGCCTCCACGGATACCTCCGCCCGCCATCAATACGGAGAATCCGTAAGGATGGTGGTCCCGGCCGTCGCCGCCCTGCGCACCAGGAGTGCGTCCGAATTCGGTCCCGATCACCACGATCGTCTCGTCCAGCAAACCACGCTGCTTCAAGTCGCCGAGCAATGTGCCGATCGGCTGATCGACCTGATCGCAGAGTTTCGCATGTCCGGCTTTCAGACCTCCGTGCGCATCCCAGTCACCGGCACCGCCGTTGCTGCCGTGGAAAATCTGCACAAAGCGAACGCCCTGCTCGACCAATCGCCGAGCCGCCAGGCATTGCTGTCCGAATGTCTTGGTGGACGGCTTGTTCAATCCATAGGCGTCCAGCGTCGCAGCCGTCTCCGCGGCGAAGTCGACAATGTTCGGCACCGCGGTCTGCATATGGAACGCCAGCTCGTAGGACTTGATGCGAGCCGCCAATTGCGGGTCGTCGGGATACTCAACGCCGGCCAGGCGGTTCAGTCGGCCCAGCAGCCGGAATTCCGCCTCCTGCTCCTCGCGATAGACGTCGCGCCCAGGAACGGCGAAAGGCAAGGGGTTGGCCGGATCGATCGCCAACTGCACGCCGTTGTGTTCCGGACCGAGATAATTCGCGCCGTGCCCGCCGACTCCGCCACAGCAGTCGGCGATCGGGGTTCCCATCACGATGAATTGGGGCAACGTCTCGTTGAGCGTCCCGAGTCCATAATGGGTCCACGCGCCGATCGTCGGCAACGGACCTTCAAGAACATGACGACCGGTGTGGAATTGAAGTTGAGCGCCATGATTGTTGTCGGTCGTCCACATGCTCCGCACCAGCGCCACGTCGTCGGCCGACCTGGCCAGATGCGGCCACCAGTCACTGATCTCCAGGCCGCTCTCGCCGTGCTTGCTGAATCCAACCTGCATCGGAAACACCGACGGATGGACCTTGTGCAGCCCCGCAATCAACTCGCGCAGGTTCTTCTTGAGGTAAGGAGATTCGAGCACCTCTTTGTAGGGCGTCTGATCGATCGTCTTGCCGGCGTGTTTGTTGAGCTCCGGTTTCGGGTCAAAGCTCTCCATCTGACTCATGCCGCCAATCAGAAAGATCCAGATGACACTCTTGGCTCGGGGCGGGAAATGCGGTTTACCAGCGGAGACGCCGGAAACAAGATGTTCCGCGCCACGGACGATTCGATCCTGTTGCAACAGCGATCCGAGCGCCAGACCGGTAAAACCCATCCCGACGTCGGCCAGGAACTCACGCCGCCCGAATGATCGAAATCCCTTCCCTAACATCGTTAACACTCCACGCCTGCCCATGCATCAAACCTATCCCTTGTCATACTTGCCGGGCGATCGCTTGGCAATGTTGGGGGAACGGGATCTCTTCTGAACCGGGGGAGTTGCGAGGGGTGGCGCTTCTTTTTGGCTCGGCGTGCTTCGAGTCCTTCCTCAACTTCCGCCATGGGCGAATCCGCCTGGAGCGATCGGCTCGGCCGGTCGATTGGCAAAATGTTAGTTTGGGCGGTAGGGGGCAATGGGCAAAGTGCTTGAAACGACTGCGTGCCGCTCGTGCGCGCAGTGCACGCCGCAAATGGCTGGACGCCTTGCGCCGCCGACCGGTTCTGGAGGCCAACGATTGGGATCCCGACGGCGGAACGTTCAGCGCGTCCGTCGTCGCCAATCCGACCAACGGAACCATCACCGCTTTCAGCCAACGCTGTGAAGTAAGTTTTCAATGAATTGGGAAACGCATCGCGCCAGGTACCCCGAAGGGGTTTTTCTGCCGCGCAGCCGGGGGTTGCCGGTACTCCGGCTACCCCCGGTTACCGTCCCACGCGACGCGCCGGCGGTCGAGCGCATCGGTCCATCGACAGTCATGGACTCGCCGAGACCGCAACCGATGGAGCGCTGAATCGTGGGAACTTCACCGCGCCGCATGGACTGTCAGTGGCACGTAACACGAACGCTGACTCGATCGCCACGATTCGTCGCCGGTTCGGTTTCGGTCTCGGCGAAGTCGGTTGGTGTCCGTGGGCCGGTGCGCTCGACCGAGGAACTCGGATGGTGCCGGAGGTACCCAGGGTAGCCGGAGTACCGGCAACCCTGGGCTGCGCCGAAGAACATCCCCTTCGGGGAAAGGGCAGCTTCTACGCGGCTCGGCGCGGCGGGTGGTTCGACGGTCTGGTGCCAGTTCGTGTGCCACTGGCGAGGTATTCCGAGCCAGTGCTCAGGCGACAGATCATAGTTTAGACTGTATACGAACGACGAGTCGGGCATCGGTATTCACGCGACCTGCAAATTCACCGTCGAGGACAATTCGTGGAATTCTGCCGCGCCGGGCTCATTCGAACTCAATGTCCTTAACCACCAAAATATCGCGACGATCGTCCGATGCCCGACGACGCGGCCAGCTTGACTTCGGGAAGTCTGGTTGAGACGCTCGAATATGGTCGCTCGCAGCAGATGTGTTCCGCGGCAAAAGACTCCGCCAATAAGTTCGATCGCTACGATTTTCTCGCCGTTTCGGGGCCTGTTGACCTCGTTCGTCGACGCCAACGGTCCCACCGTGAGATTGCTCGCCGACCTTCCTGTCGGCTGGGCCGCCGAGCGGGCTGGGGTCGGCCAGGAATGGCAGCGTTTCCAACGCTGATGACGAGAAGTTGCGTGGCGAGCAAATCCGGGTTCAGGAACGCAATAAATCGGAGAAAGCCTGGCGGAACTTGTCGATCTTGGGTCGGATCACCGCGATGCAGTAGGGCTGCCACGGATTGCGTTCGTAGAACTCCTGGTGCTCGGTTTCCGCCGGATAGAATTCCTGGTACGGTTCGCAGGTGGTCACGATCGGTTGAGGAAAAGCGCCGGCGGCGTCCAGCCGGCGGATGCACTCCCGAGCGATCGACAGCTGTTGATCGTCGTGATGGAAGATGACGGAACGATATTGGGTCCCCACGTCGTTGCCCTGTCGGTTCCGGGTTGTGGGGTCGTGGGTCTTGAAGAAGATCTCCAGGAGTTGTGCGTAGGAGACCTGGCTGGGGTCGAAGCGGACCTGGATCGCCTCGGCGTGTCCCGTATCGCCGCCGCAAACCTGCTTATAGCTTGGATGAGGGAGATCGCCTCCGCAGTATCCGGAGACCACCGACTGCACGCCTCGCAATTCCCGAAACACCGCTTCGGTGCACCAGAAGCAGCCGCCGCCGAATGTCGCGGTCTGGAACGGGTCAATGCTCATTGCCGTCCTTCAGTCGAAAGTTCTGCAGAGGGTTCCGCCGTCGGCGACGATCACGTTGCCGGTGACAAACGCGCCGGCGTCCGTGCCGAGCATCAACGCCGGGCCGACCATGTCGATCGGTTGTCCCCAGCGCTTCACGGCGGTCAGCTCGGCGAACCGCTGTTTCTGTTGATCGTTCAAGATCGACATCGGCAGGTCGGTCGCCACCGGTCCGGGCGCGATGCAGTTGACGGTGATGCCGTGAGGTCCGAGCTCCAGGGCTTGGGCGCGGGTCATTCCGATCAAGGCGGCCTTGGTGGCGGAATAGCAGCCGCGAGCCGGATTGGAGGCCAATCCCATAATCGACGAGATATAGATGATTCGACCCCATTTGCGTTCGATCATCGGCTTGACGACGGCTCGGGAAAGCCGCATGCAACTCGTGAGATTCAACTCCACGATGCCGTCCCAGGTGTCGTCGTCGGTTTCGACGAGCGTCTGGGGCTTATTGCTGCCGGCGTTATTGACCAGGATATCGACCCGTCCGAAGGTCTGCAGAGCCCAGGCCGCCAGTGCATCCGATTGATCTCGCTGCTTCATGTCGGCCACGAAAGATTCGACGCGCACGTTCAGTCCATCGCGAATCGAGTCGACGGCGGCCCGCAACTCGTCCGCGTGCCGCGCGCTGATCGCCACATTGGCGCCGGCCTCGGCATAGCCTCGCGCGATTGCTTTGCCGATCCCTTTGCTGCCGCCGGTGACGAGTGCGACGCGCCCCGATAAATCCCAAAGCTTGTTCATGCGGTCTAGCTCCTCATTCGCCCGATCCCAGCGCAGCGACGACCAGGTCGCCGACTTCGCTGGTCGAGTATCCCATTTTGCCCGCGGACTGACTTTTCATTTTCGTACCGGTGACCACCTGGATTGCCTTCATGATTCGGGCGCCCGCTGCCGGTTGCCCGCTATGTTCGAGCAGCATCGACATGGCGCTGATCGCGGCGATCGGATTGATCACATTCAGGCCGGTGTACTTGGGAGCACTGCCGCCCATCGGTTCGAACATACTGACACCACCGGGATCGGGATTGATGTTGCCGCCGGCGGCAACGCCGAGCCCGCCTTGGATGATTGCGCCCAGGTCGGTAATGATGTCACCGAACATGTTGGTCGTGACGATCACGTCGTAATGCTCGGGGTTCTTCACCATCCACATACAGCAGGCGTCGACGTGGTTATAGTCCATTTCGACGTCGGGATATTCTCGGGCTACTGATTCGAATGTCCGCCACCAGAGATCATGGCCGAAGGTCAGCACGTTGGTTTTGGCGACCAGCGTCAATCGCTTTCCTTTCGGGTTGTTGCGCTTGCGCGTGTACTCGAATGCCCAGCGAATGCACCGTTCGCATCCTTTGCGGGTGTAGACGGCGGTCTGCGTGGCGACTTCATCGGCTGTCCCTTTCTTGAGGAATCCGCCGGTGCCGCAGTACATGTCCTCGGTATTCTCACGGACGACGACGAAATCGATATCCTTACTGGTCTTGTCGGCCAGGGGTGTCTCCACGCCGGCGTACAGTTTGACCGGTCGCAGATTGATGTATTGATCGAGCTGGAATCGCAATTCCAGCAGCAGTCCTTTTTCCAGAATGCCTGGTTTGACGTTGGGGTGCCCCACCGCGCCCAGGTAAATCGCGTCGAATTCCCGCAACGTTTCCACCGCCCCGGCGGGCAAAGTCTCGTTCGTTCGCAGGTAGCGTTCCCCACCCCAATCGAATTCCTTGGTGGAATAATTGAATTTGTCCAGGCGAGCGACGGCGGCAAGCACTTTCAGCGCCTCGGCCGTAACTTCCGGACCGGTACCATCCCCGGGAATAACCGCCAATTTCAGCGCCGACACACTCACGTTGAAAACTCCTCCGAATCCATGGCCGCACAGTGAATGCGGCGATTCTAGCAGTGCTTTTCCGTGGTCACAAGGCACGCGTCGGCCAGGGGGAAGCCGGCGAGACTGCGGCAGCCTCGAAGGGAAGCCACGGTCGGGAATTCTTGCCTCAATCCGCGCAAGAACTACCGGCGCGAATCGACGCTTGCCGGTTCCGGGTCCAACGCCGATCGCAACGCGGGCTCAGGCGCGCGCAAGCTCTGCGACCGCATCACGGATGTCGCGCAGCAGCGCCACATGGCCGGCATTCCAGCCACCGGTCGGCTTGGTGACGACGTGACGGCTCGACGCGGGCTCGTCACCCAGCCCGGCAGAGCGGGAATGCATCAACTGCCTCAAGATCCTGTCGCGCACTTCCTGCGCGTTGCCGATCCCTTCGATCAAGCCAAAGTGGGCGCCCATGTTGCCGCCATGTCCTGGCTGACCGCCGCCATGTCCCCCGCCGCCACCGGCGGTCTGCACCACGACGTCGGCAATACCAAAATAACGCTGCAGCGGTCCCTGCGAGACCGAAACGTTCTGGATGTTCTCGAAGGTGATCGTCGTTTCATGTATCACCCAGATGCCTCGCCGAATCCGCAGGCTCTTGCTGCTCATCACGTAGCGCGTCGTGTCGAACCGCAGATGCAGCGCCAGGTACATCATCATCGCCAGCAGCACCAGGATCGCCAGGATTGGCAACGTCAAGAACAGTCCGATCAGTGGCAGGGTGATGATCAAGCCGACGCACAGCGCCAGCCAGAGCGACTTTTGCAGTACGAAGAGAACCCAAAAACTCAACTTGAGATAGCGCAGCCAGTTGTCGGACGGTGCGAACGAATCCAGTCGTTCGCCGGCCGGTACGGGCAAAGTCGGCGGTTCATTGGGGACATGAAACCAGCGCACCAGGATCGACCAAACGCCGCGGTAAACCCAACGCGACGCCAGCAACAGCGGTTCGTTCATTGTGCCGCTCCTCGTTTGCCGGCGATCGCCCGCAGACCATCGCGGATTTCGCGCAGGAGCTGGCCCACTTCGTCGTCGCCGGCCGGACTCGATCCCACTGCCCCAGATCCGCTCTGGACAGGATGCGCATCATCGGCCTGGTGCGAACCGCGCATCTTCGCGTAAAGAAAATCGCGTAACGCTTCCGCCTGGACAATGCCCTCGATGCTCATTTCCGGCATCGAACTGCCGGAAGCTGTCTGCACGGAGATGGTCGATAACCCCAGCCATCGCTGGATTATCCCACGCGTCAGGTGAATGTCCTGAATGCGGCGATAAGTCAAATAGACTTCACGACGGAACAGGATGCCCCAACTCATCGAGATTCCGTCGTTGTCGAAACGGTATTTCAGCGTCTCGTATTTGAAATAGAGTGGCAGCGCGAAGATCGGGAACAGAGGGCCGCTTAACAGCGCCTGGATCATGTAGTGCTTCAACAATACCGGGGCCGGGCGCGTAATCTGAAAAGGGTCGAAGTTCGACGTGGAATCGTTCATGGCATGAGAGTACCAGGAACGCGTCCCTGCCTGGCTCAGGAATTCGGGTGGTCGCTTTCAATGGACGGTCGCCGGTTCCAGTACGCCCCCCAGCAGCTTCGTCATGGTGACTTCGTTACCGGAGTCATTGTAATGAATCTGGTCCATGAAGGTACGCATCAGCAGCACCCCGCGGCCGCAGGTTTTGTCCAGATTGACCAGTTCGGTGGGGTCGGGGAGCTTTTCCGGATCGAAACCAGGACCCTCGTCGCGGATCACGAACTCAGCCCGATCACGGCGAAACCGGCCGGTCACCTTGACGCGGCGATTGCGGTACGGAGCGGAAGTACGTCGTTTTTCGAGCAGCTCCTGGTAGATGTCGTGGTCCAGATCGCGAATCTCGGAACCCAATTCCAGGTTTCCGTGAAAAATCGCATTCAAAAGTGCTTCCTCCAGGGCAACGGAAACACGAATGGTCATCACGTCGTCGCAGGCGGCGACCTGAGTCATGCGGCAACGCAGATAGCCGATCAGCGGCGGGACCAGGGAGAGATCGTTGTCCAGGTCGAATTCGCATTCACTGCCGGTCATACGAGCCAGTAATCGGCTGTCGTTGTCCGCTTCGGTCGGTATCGCGAGGATCCTACTTACCGTCTCGAGCAGCAGCTGCTGCAGTGCCCGCTTCGGCACGTAGCTGGCCGCGCCGGCCCGCAGCGCCTGCACGGCGATATCCTCGCTGCCGTAGCCGGTCATCAGCACGACCGGCACTCCGGTGAATTCGCGAACGACCGCGCGGACCAGTTGCAGCCCGTCCATTTCCGGCATCACCAGGTCGGTGATCACCATTGCCGGACGCTGTCGGCGCATCGCGTCGATCGCCTCGCGGCCGTTGGATACCACATGGACTTGCTCATAACCCCCTGCGGCAAGCAAACCCGATACCAGTCGCTGATCCACCAACGAGTCGTCGACGATCAAGAGTGGTTGCATCGTATCCGTCCTGTTCAAGCGATTCGCGCGAGGAACCTCGCGGATTGGAGCGACTGGGGATTGCGCCGATTCGCGCCGCAAGCGCGGAGCGTGGCCGTTCAGTCGCGACGTTTCACCAGCGTCACCTGATTACCTTTGTTGTTGAATTGAACCTCGTCCATGAATGATCGCATCAGCACGAGTCCTCTGCCTGTCGCCGGATCGAGATTGGTTGTGTCGCCCGGCGGTGGGAGTTTAGAGGTGTCGAAACCGGGCCCCTGGTCACGAATTTCAAATCGTGCCGCTTCGGGTTTGATCAGAATGTGGACGTGAATCCTGCGATCGCAGTAGGGGGGAGCTGCACGGCGGGCCGCGACAAGTTGCTCCCTGGCCTTTGCGGTCGACGAGGTCTCGTTGGTGGAAAGTTCGAGATTGCCTCGATAGAGCGCATTCTCCAGCGCCGACTTCAGTGCGACACCGACCCGATAGCGGCCGGTCGTGTCACATAGGCCCATGCCCGAGACAATCTGCTGGGTGAGATCGACCAACGGATCGATCAGTTGCGGATCGTTTTCCAGATCGAATTCGAACTCGGTTCGCTTCAAACAATCGATCAGCCGCGCGTAAGTGCGATCGGCTCGCGCGATTGCCAGGACATCCTCGACCGTCTCCACCAGGCGATCCTTGAGTTGTTCCTTCGGGACGTAACCTGCGGCACCTTGTTCCAAAGCCTGCACCGCCAGTTGATCGCTGCCGTGCGCGGTCATCAGCACGACCGGGATCTGCGAATAGTGCAGGCGAATTGCATTGACCAGTCCCAATCCATCGCGTTCCGGCATCTGCATATCGGTGAGCACCAGATCGGGGAGCGAATCCCGCATCATGTTCAGTGCTTCGCGTCCATTTTTTGCGAACGTGACAAGATAGTCCCCTTTTCGCTCAAGCAGGCCCGCGGCAAGGCGACGATCCACTTCCGAATCATCGACGATCATGATCGTTGACATTGACTTTGCTTCCTTCCAGCTTCAAGTAGTCTAGCAGACTCGATGTCAGGTTCTCCAACATCCCTGCCAATTTCTCCAACAATTCCTCGGGGTTCGTCACTGCTTCTCGGCGGGCCTGTTCTTCAAGTTCCAGGGCGACCGCGACCAGCGCATTGGCCCCAAAATAGCGGCTGTTGCCTTTGAGCGTGTGGGCTGCCCGGCGGGCTGTCGGAAAGTCGCCATCGCGAATCGCGACGCGGAGCGCCTCAAGCTGCAACGGGGAGTCCTTGAGGAATGCGTCGATCAGTTCCAGCAGCAGGTCGTGGTCACCACGGACCGCTTCCATGGCCGACGCCCAATTCACGCATGATTCGTTTTCTCGGGAATCCAAGATTCTTGGTCTCCTTCCAGCGCATCCGAACGGCAAACGACCGGCACGATGACCGCAACGGAGGCCGCATGACGTGCCCGTTTAAGCTCGACGTTGCAGCGAATTCTAACGTCAGTAGACCCAAGATTCCATCCTTGACAGGCCCTGCGAGTCGTTGACCCAACTCCATGACCACCTAGAATGACAGCTGCCGCGTCGTCGATTGGCGTCCACCTGACCCCTCGTGCAACGGTAGTTTCTGGGTGGCGTCTGTCCCGCAGCGGTGTCGATCCCGAAGTGGTGCCTGCCCGAAGTGGGACCCTTCCAGAATTGGGGCCCTGAAAACATCGTTGTTGCGAGACCAGTTGCCATGCGTTGTCGAGCACTCACGGCATTGCCGGTATATAACGAAGTGCGACATATCACGGCCGTTTTGGACGAGGTACGCCGTTTTTGCCCGGAAATCCTGGTGGTTAACGATGGGTCCAGCGACGGAACGGCCGATCTGTTGGCGCAGCGGCGTGATATCCACGTTGTCACGCACGAAAAGAACCAGGGATACGGCGCGGCGCTGCGCTCGGCATTCGCCTACGCCCAGGCCCAGGACTACGACCTGCTGGTGACGATCGACTGTGACGGTCAGCACGAACCGCAGTTGATCCCCGAATTCATCGCGTCGGGCCAGGACTACGATATTGTCTCGGGGAGCCGCTACCTGCAGGTTTTTGAGGGGGATAGCCAGCCGCCGGCGCAGCGCCGCTGGATTAATCAGCAAATTACCGCCGAGATTAACCGGCGGCTCGGACTGCAACTGACCGACGCTTTTTGCGGATTCAAAGCCTATTCGGTCCCCGCACTTCGATCGTTGGAACTTCGCGAGAGCGGTTACTCGATGCCGTTGGAGCTTTGGGTGCAGGTCGCGGCAGCCGGCCTGCGGATCCGGGAGATGGCAGTACCATTAATCTATCTGGATGCCAGCCGTTCGTTTGGCGGATCACTCGACGACGCAGCGACCCGGCTCCAGTACTACCACCAGACCTTGGATCGCAGCATTGCCGCGGCCATCGAAGCGGGGAAATGGCCGCGCCAGAGTGCCGCTTGCGGGGAAAAGACCGGATGACCGCGGTCGACGCTCCCCTGGTCTACCACCGTCTGCGGGCGCCAGTCGAGAATCAGGCGACGCTGTTCGTTCCACCCCTGCATGCATCCACCGCCCTGTTCCAGTCCAATCGCAGGCAAAGACTGGCATCGAACGTCCAGGTCGCCGGACAAACACTGGCCGATTTTTCCAGGCTGGCGCAGCGCGAGTTGTTGGAAATGGCCCTGCGCTATACCGGCGAATATGCCGATATTCCGGAACCGCCCGCGGCACGCGAACTGGCTCTGATACTGACGGGCCACCAACCGCAGCTTTTTCACCCCGGTGTCTGGCTGAAGAATTTCGTCGCCTCGAACCTGGCGCGACAGGCGAATGCCTGGGCCATCAACCTGATCATCGACTCGGATACGATCCGGTCGGCGGCGGTTCGAGTTCCCAGTGGTACGGCGGCGGAACCGGGCACGCATTCCGTGCCGTTCGACGACATGACCGACGAGGTACCATTCGAGGATCGCCCGGTCCGCGATTTCGGCACGTGGGCCACATTCTCCTGCCGGGTTCGGCAGTCGATGGCGCAAATGGTGACTCACCCGTTGATTGCCGAATTCTGGCCGCTCGCCACCGCGGCGGCGCGCGAAACAAATCACCTCGGCAAAAGCCTGGCGCGAGCCCGCCATCAGACCGAGGCTTCCTGGGGGCTGGAGACGCTCGAAGTGCCGCTCAGTTCGGTCGCTGGCGGCCGCTGTTTCGCCCGATTTGCCTGGCATATTCTGCAACGTTTGCCCGACTTCCAGCAGATCCATAACGAGTCGCTACGCGAGTATCGACGGGTCCACTGCTTACGCGGCCCGATGCATCCCGTCCCTGATCTGGCGGCGGCCGAATCGCGTCTGGAAGCGCCGTTCTGGGTCTGGAACAGCGCATCGCCGCTGCGCCGGCGACTCGCCCTGGAGCCGACAAAAACCGGTTGGCGATTGCTCGACGGAATGGACGGAAATCGCATCATGTCAGTCCGCCGCGCGTCCGATCCCGAGGCATTCGCCGACCAGTGGCAGGGTCTGGCCCGGGCGGGCTGGCGCATCCGTCCGCGAGCGCTGATCACCACTCTGTACGCGCGCAGTTGCCTGGGAGACCTGTTTATCCACGGTATTGGCGGGGCGAAATACGATCAGGTTACGGACCGCATCATGGCTCGTTTTTTCGATATCGCACCGCCCGGCTACCTGACCGCGACGGCGACGGTGCAATTGCCGATTGCCGCGCGGGATACTCGGGCCGACGACGTGAGGCGGGTTGAGCGGGAACTGCGCGACCTGCGCTGGGTGCCGGAAAGGTACTTGAGCGGCACGGATCCGGTCGCGCCGGAGGCCCGACGGTTGATCGAACGGAAATGGGAGTGGATTCAACGGGAGGCGACGGCTTCCGCAGAGCGCAAGCAGCGGTGCCTGGCGATCCGTGATCTCTCCATGCAGCTCCAGCCATTCGTCGCCAACCGGATGCATGAACTGCGGCGGGAACATGCGCGGGCCGTGGCCGGTGCGGCTCGCACTCGCCTGCTGCGCGGTCGCGAGTTCGCGTTTCCACTCTTCCCAGGAGAATTTTTACGATCGTTGCTACTGGAACTTTCCGCGCACAGATCATAAGTTAGTAGTCCCAGAAGGATCGCTGATGGAGCGTCCTGGAACGGTTTGAAGGGATTCTCGCATGAGTGCAACCGCTGGAAGTCGGGCTAGAAAACGCAACGTCTCATCACAATCAAATTGCTCGGCCGACCTGATCTCATCTCCTGCAGTTGCGGCCACGATTCCGCCGATCGTCGCGCCGCCTGATGCGCCGCTGGGTCCGCCGACCACGCCTCTACCCTCGCGGACAGTGGCGCTCGCGGCCGCCGCAGCGCCGGCCGCGTTAAGATTGGGGCCGGCCAACGCCGGGGACCATTACCCAATCCATGATTTTCTCGTAGGCGTATTTCGCGCGCCGTCCTCGTCGGAATTTCAGGCGCAGCTGGAAGAGCCGTTTTACGAACCGACCGACAGGCTGATCGTCAAACATGGAACGCGGATTGTCGCCCACCTGCGTCAGTTCCACCGCGAAGTTCGCCTGGGGCCGCTGGTGATGCCGATGACAGGCCTGGCCGAACTGGCGACGCTCTCCCCGTATCGAAGCCGCGGGCTCGCCTCGGCGCTGCTCGCCGCTGCCGAAGATCGGATGCGCGACGAGGGAGCCGCCGCCGGATTCGTGCGTACCACCGTGCCCGAACTGTTCGCTCGGCGGGGATGGGTGGTCTGGGGACGACACTGCTACTCGGTCGCCCGCACCCGCGACATCCTGGCGCAGTGGAGCGCAATGGAGCAGGAGCGACAGGGTCGCGAGACTGCCGCCCGCGGCGAGTCGAAGAGCCTGCCGCTCAGCACGCGGATCTGGCGGCATGTGGAGCGCGGCGCTTTGATGCGCCTCTATACCGCGAATACCGAGGACGCTTTTGGCGCGCTGCGACGCAGTGACGACTATTGGCGGTGGCTCGTCAGCCGCCGCGGCTACGACAGCATCTACGTGGTCATCGAAGGGCGCGACAAACTCGACCTGGACGAGACTCCGGTCATCGGATACGCGGTTACCAAGGCCGGACGCATCGTGGAACTGATGACCGATCCGAAGCGTCCCTACGCCGTAGGCCAACTGCTCACGCGTGTCTGCGGCGATGCGATTGAACGTGACATCGAAATCGTTCGGCTCGACGCGCCGCCCGACGCGCCGTTGCACCGGGTATTCAACGCCGCCGGAGGTCAATTCCGAAATCGGCCGACCGACGGCGGCCAGACGATGATGGCAAAGATTCTCGACCCGCTGAACTTCCTCCGTCGACTCGAGCCTCTGCTGCTGAATCGCGCGCGGCAATTCGAAGCGCCGGCATGCGAACTGGGCTTTGTCGTCGGCGAACATCGATTCCGATTGGTGTACAATCGCCGTCAAGTGCGTATCGACTCGGGACGCGTCGGCCGCGCGTACGTGACCTGCGGAACGGCCGACTTGATGCAGCTTCTGCTCGGTCAACTCGACTGCCAGGCCGCGATCCGCGAAAAGCAGCTTACCGTCTCCACACGCACGACCATCGATTTGCTGACCACCTTCTTCCCGCGGATCCCTTTCTGGCGCCCGCCTTGGGACGAACTGCCGGCATGATCGACTATGACCCGCACGACTGGCGCTCCCATCTGTGCGATATTCGCGGTTCGATGCTGCGCGAAATTACGTCCCGGATCCTGGCCTGCGTGCTCTGGGCAACCGGGATTACCTGGTTCCATTTCGCCGTCCATGAGTGCGCTATTCCGGGCACGGCACATATGCTGGTCGGACCGGCGCTGGCCCTGCTGCTGGTGTTTCGCACCAACGCTTCGTACGACCGCTTCTGGGAAGGGCGGCGGATGTGGGGGAATATCATCAACGAGTCGCGTAATCTGGCGCGGTTGGCATCCGCGGTCTTCG
>Ga0233425_10000920_pt1 | contig 70589 bp, 64 predicted proteins | sample Watercolumn_Towu_2_FD_181712 | JGI IMG/M metagenome (GOLD analysis project Ga0233425, IMG submission 181712) | Freshwater microbial communities from Lake Towuti, South Sulawesi, Indonesia - Watercolumn_Towuti2014_140_MG | ecosystem: Environmental > Aquatic > Freshwater > Lake | place... | reverse complement strand
TTCATTCTCTTTCTCGTTCCCCCGGTTCAGTTTTAAGACTAACGACTTTATGATGATAACCGGTTTCACTACCTTACTTAACAATTTGCGAAAAACTCTTTTTTTCAGGTTGCTCAAAAAGGTCCTGCCGGCCTCCAAAGGAGGCCTTTGATATAGGTCGGCTTAGCCGACCGGCTATAAGGCATCCAAAATCCCAAGGAATGAGACGTACATTGAAGTACGTCGCAGTGACGAGGGATGAGGATAACGCGGCAGATGGTCCTTTTTCAGCAACCTGTTAATCAAAAAATTGCAGATCCACTTGACCGGTTTGCGGATCAATGCCGGCCTTAATGGTGGTTCCCGAGATAACCCCGAGGACGACAATGACTTTGACGGAAGCCAAGGCCCCGGGGATGAGATGCCCGCCCAAAGTGACGATACGGTCTTCCATAACCGTGGAGGCTGAAAAATGGGCATGGATTTCAAGCTCACCATCCGCTTTGGTGGCAATCCAGCCGGTCAGGGAAACAATCTCCATCGGTTGTTCCAGCTCCAGGTAAAGGCGATGATGATTTTCGACCTTGAGATCAGGGGGCAGGGTTTTTAGATTTCTGAAAACGGCCTTCTTCAAGGCCCCGACACCTGAAAGAATAACCCCGGTCTGTATCCCTTCTTTTTTAGCCAGGGCCTGAATTCCTTCCAGGAGATCCATGCCCATCGGCAGCTTTCCCATAACCACCCGATCCATCTTCCCTTTTCCCGTCCCTTCCAACAGTCCCGAAAACTGATCCATTTTGATCTGCTCTCCCAAATGATGGATGATCCTAGTCTCATTAGAGTAATGCAGGATACTAAAAAAAAATATTATTTTAGCTTTTTTGAAAAATGGACTACGGATACCCAACAGGAGGACACCGGTGGTCTTGTTTTTAGTGCCGGTCGACTATGTCGACCTTTGAAAGAGGCTTCCATTCGGAAGCCGAATGTCCACCATTTCTCCGAAGCTTCTTTGCCGGGCTAATATTTTGCCTTGCTCCAAAAGTAGGCCTTCACCCAAGCTGGAAACGGGCTAAGGTGAATGCCCTGCATCGAATTAACTTGGCGTTTGGGGCCGGATTACCCCACTGGGTAACCTTTGGACAACATTAAAAACAAGACCACCGGTGTCCAAAAATGACATTATTTGCAAACATTCCGTTATCCTGGTTTCATTTTTCAAAAAGCTAAAATAGTACAAAAAAACAAGCTTTACTAAATTATGTTCATTGGCTATTGTCAAGCTGATATTTTTACTCTCATTCTGCCACCGCTCCCTTCTTGGTTAAAAGGCCTCCTTTGGGTTTATTCCCTGTGAGTTCCTTAAGAACAAATCTCCTATTGATTTAAATCCATCGATAATGTTATTTTGTATGTATGGAAACCAAGATTATTGACGGTATCACCCTGTATCTCAGTCGTCCCGATGACCTGCCTTTGGATTGGGTCGGCCAGCCTGATCTGATCGACCAGGTTTTGGCCGCCTGGCTGGTGGTGGAGGAAAAAGACCTCCCCTTACACCCCCGCCTAATCGGCAAACCCGGGGTAGGGAAAACCACTCTGGCTTATGCGGCCGCCCGGCGGCTCGGCCGGAACGTCTATTTTTATCAGGCCACCATGGACACCAGGCCGGAAGACCTGATCGTCACTCCGGTCATTGCCGAGCAGGGAAAAATCCATTACATGGCCAGTTCCTTGGTGACGGCCATGATCCGGGGCGGGGTCCTGATCCTGGATGAAGGCAACCGCATGAGTGAGAAAAGCTGGGCCTCGCTGGCCCCTCTCCTGGACAACCGGCGTTACGTGGAATCGGTGGTGGCCGGAATCAAGATCCCGGCTCATCCGGACTTCCGCTTTTGCGCCACCATGAACGATGACGCCAGCACCTTTGAGCTGCCGGAGTATATCCACTCCCGGCTCCAGCCGCAGATCTTCATCGACTTTCCCGAACCGGAAGAGGAACATCTGATTCTGAAACGCAATCTCCCCTTCGCCCCGGAAGACATCCTTCATTATGTGGTTCATTTCCTCCAAAGGGCCCATCAGGCCCAGGAACGCTTTACTGTTCGGGATGGGATCAACATCGCCCGTTATGCCTTGAAATTATTAGAAGGCCAAAAGGTCTTGATTGATTTTTCGGCGGAAGAAAAAAAACGGCGGGCCTTGCGACTTTCAGTGGAAATGATTTTAGGAGAAAAGGCCTTGACCTATTGGCCCCATTAAGAAGGAACACGGGAGAGACCCGCCCTCCGTTTCATGTTTAAAAATCCGGAATACTCCGAGGTGTTGAAGCTGTCTGGAAAAACCCGGGGAGATCGATCCCCTTATCCCTTTTGCTCTGCAAACTTTTGTTTGATCTCTCGGATGAAGGGCCCATCCTCACGCCACAATTTACAGCTATTGACCAAATAAGGCAAACCGGCAATCTCCTCAAAGGAACGGGGCACAGGCCGTTTTTCCCGGCTCAGGTGAGCCCAGAGACCGTGTATGGCCGCCGGCCCCATGGCCAGGATGAGCTGGGCCAGATGGGCACACCCTTTTACGCCCCCCATTCTTCGGCGCACCTGGCTGCTGTATCCCGAGGTGATGGACAGGCCGATCAGTTTCTTAACCGAATCGATCACCGTAGGACATAATTCATGGGGAACAGTCGGCATTTCCGCCTCGGCCTCCAAGATCGTTAAAGGCCAATCTCCGATCAGCAGGCGAAGACACATCCAGTGAACCACTCCCGGCGGACGGGTCCGCCCGTCCCAATGAAAGCCGGACATCAGCCGTTCGTCCCTGAGCCAGCCTTCAACAATTACCCTGTTTTCTTCCAGGGGATAAGTACGAATCTCCATCCTGCGTTCATGGACCGGGGCGTCATGGATCAGTGCTTTCAGTCTGGACATACCGATTCTCTTTCTTTAAAGCGTTCAGCCAACAGATTCCTTCAAAGATTGGATGATGAAGGCAGGAGTGGATTTCCTTATGATTCTTCGGAAGATTCTTCCGGATGCCGGATATGCCGGATCATCTTGCCTTCATCCATATAGACCACCATCTCGGCGATATTGGTGGCATGGTCGGCGATCCGTTCCAGGTATTTGGAGATATAGGTGACCTTAATGGCCCGGGAGATGGTGGTACTGTCCTTAAGCATGAAAAAGAGAAGTTCATGAAAGATCTGGGCGTTCAATTCATCGACGGCATCATCCCGGTTAATGACCTCGTAGGCCAGAGAGGTATTCCGTTCCAAAAAGGCCCGCAAGACATCCCGGACCATACCTTGGGCAATTTCGGCCATCCTGGGTATATCGATATACGGCTTCAGCTGAGGTTCTTCATTCAGTTCCAGTGCTCGTTCACAAATATCGACGGCATAGTCTCCCATCCGTTCCAGATCGGTGGTGATTTTCATAGCCGTGGTGATAAAGCGCAGATCCCCGGCGGTCGGCTGTCTGAGGGCGATTAAACGAATACACTCTTCATCCACCTCTACATCCAGGGCATTGATCCGGGTGTCATTGTCGATAACCTTCCGGGACAAATCACTGTCCCTTTGAACCAGGGCCTGAATGGCCTTCCCGATAGCCTCCTCTACCAGCGAACCCATTTTTAAGATGGTCACTTTCAAGGTATTCAGTTCTTCTTGAAAAATGTTCATTGGTTTTTCCTTAACTTGAATTCTCTCCGGATTTCTTTTACTATACCATTATTCACCGACTGGAAACACGGAATTTAGCGCAAGAGGCAAAGGTCAGGATTAAAATTTTATCATTTTCTATTTCCTTACATATTAACCCTTGAACCTTTAATCTTTTTTATCATGAAAGACAACCCATTCCAATATCAAAATATCCGCTTTCTTCCTATCCTCCACAATCGTCTGGAATTTGCCCTGGAGGTCCGGCGGCAGTTCTTTGAGTGGCAGCCGGAGGCCGTGGCCGTCGAACTGCCTCCAACCCTTGAGGAGGCCGTGACAAAGGCGGTCAAACGGCTTCCCTTCCTCTCGGTGGTCCTTTATCCGGAAAAAACAGGGCGTCATATCTATCTGCCTATTGAGCCGGTGGACGGGATTATTGAAGCCCTTCGATTGGGGCTGGAGAGAAATGTACCGGTCTTTTTTGTCGATCGGGATACGGAAGGATATCCCCAACACAGCGACCCCCAGCCTGATTCCTATGCCATTCCTCGAATAGGCTATCCGGCCTTTTGCCAAGCCTATTTAAAGGAGCGGGGCCAAGAGCCTCCCTCATCCGAAGATGTTTTAAGGGAGAGGACCATGGCCTCTCAGGCCCTGGAGCTCAGCACGTCTTATCATCGGATCCTGCTGATCTGTGGGATGGCCCATTGGCCAAGGCTCATTCAGCAAATCCAACAAAGTCCCCAACTCCCTTTGGGACGGCAGAAGCGGGCCGGTGTCCTGGTCGGTTATTTAAAGGAATCCTCCAGCCGGGAGATCCTCTCCGAAATCCCTTTTCTGCAAAGGCGCTATGAAGAAGAACGGGCCCGGTCCGATTCCCCAGAGCCCGCTTTTTTTCAATTGGATCGGCTGGCCATTCAAAGAGAACTACTCACCCTAGCCCGAAAAGAGCATCAAAAAAACAGCCGGGAGAAGGTCGAATCCTTTCAAGTTGACCAGATCCAGAGATATGCCCGCAATCTGGCCCTGTTACAAGGGGCATTAACCCCTGATTTCTATCAGCTCCTGCTGGCCGGCCGGGGAATGATCAATGATAATTATGCCTATGAGATCTGGGAACTCGGTTCAACCTATCCCTTTCAGGAAAGGGCCCCCGATCTTCCGGAAATTGAAGTCACCGCTGAAGACCTGCGAATCAATCAAAAACGCATCCGCTTTTACCGACGCTTTCGGACCTTCCGCCGCAGACTGGTGCCGGTTCCGGTAAAAAAGCGGCCCTCCACGGCGGAAAAAGATGAATTCAAAAAACATTGGACCGGCCACTATGTCTGTTCCTACCCACCTGAGGATATCCGGGTTGAAGGTCTGGGAGATTATGTCAAGAAAAAGGTCCGGGGAGTTCTGTCCCAGGAACAGGTTCGGGTCGTCCCTTTTACGGCCTCCTTGCTTGATGGCCTGGATATCCGGGAGACCCTCCGGCAGGTCCTGGAACAAAAAATCTTCGTCCGTGAGGAAACCCAGGTGCGAGGCAAGGTGGGATCAGTCGTCTTTGTATTTGATGAGGATATCCCCGTTCCGGGGAACCGGGAACAATACCCCTGGAAATTGACCTGGCTGGGAGAGCATGATCAGGAATCGGATATGGCCTTCTACGCCACCTCGGCCGGGGAAGAGGTCATCGGGCCGGGTATCTCCCGCTGCGAATACGGCGGTTTTGTCTTAAGTTATCCCCCATTACGAATGTTCGACATCTGGAGAGACCGTTATTTCGATCAGGCCAGGAGCAAGGCTGAACGGTTGCTTTTGGCCGGCATCGATTACAGTCAGGAGCGACTGATCGCCTATATCGCCGCCAAACCGCCCCGTTCCTTCTGCCAGACCTTTGCCCACAGCCTGGGACGGAAAATCATTTATCTTCCCTTGGGTCAATTCTCCCCGGTCCTCTTGACCAGGATCCGTTTTTTCCACGTCCTGGAAAGCCCCGAATTGCGCAAAACGGCCTATCAGTATATCCGCTCCTAAGCTTCTTAAGTAGTGAACAACGTACTGCTTTATGAATTCTATCTAGTTCTCATCCGGAAATTCGATTATCCGGATGCAAACTATCTAAGAGTTTTTTCCAACAGCTTTCTGATGACCGGCAGGACCTCTACGTGACCGAGATCGAACTCTTTAAGGGCCCTGAGAGTGATCCGAATTTTTTCCTTGGTAGTGGCTTGCGAGTTAATAATAAGGAGATACTCACCTCGTACCCGACAGATCCCCCCTTGATCAACTGCTTCGGCGAAGTGAACCCTTTCGTACCGGGTTTTTATCCCCAGCTTCGATGTCAGTTCTTCGAGATGCCCCAGGAGTAATTCGTCTCTCACCGGAAGGCCTCCCTGATTTGGGTAGAAGGTTATGATTTCCTGGAGTGTAGAATCCGGAAAATTATATCTCTCCTTTCTTCGGTTATCAATAGTAAAGGACGGTAAACCGTCTACTTGAGGATGTTACCCCCCCTTTTGACCGCGCAATCCCCAACCAACCTTTAGTGGCCCTTTTCTTTACTTATCAAAAATAATTTAAGAGGGACATTCGTGCAGAAAGGGCATAACTTCCCTTTCAATCTATACTAATCCGTCATGCCACGCCGGTGGCGTGACACCACCAAAGATGAAAATAGGCACAGAAGGCTCCGAAGCCTATTTTCGAACTAATGCTGTCTAACATCTTGGATTTTTTCCATTATCGAATTAGAGATTTATTTTTAAACCAGTTTCTGCCTAAACGTCCCCTCTTACGGCGACTTGTTGTAAAAAATCTCCCTTTCAATCCCCTCACCTGATTCAGACTTATTCCTAGATGATTAATTTCTATCCTTTTAGTTATACACATTCAGCATGAACGTCCCGGTTGATTGCCTTTTCTTGCTTGTTTGTTTCCCCGTATCCGGTTAAGATCGGAGCGATAAAAAACGGAAGGGGTGAATGGTCTGAAAGAAAGTCAGTCTCACCCCTGGCAAGAAGGAATGATTCATGGCACTCTTGGGCGTTCGGGATTTATCCTGGGGGTTTTCTTCTCCCCCTTTGCTGGATAGCATTACGTTTCAGATCGAAAAAGGAGAACGGGTCGGGCTTCTTGGACGCAACGGAACGGGAAAATCGACCCTTCTAAAACTGCTTCAGGAGGAGATCCAACCGGATGGGGGTCAGGTCTGGCGGCAGCAAGGGGTCACCGTCGCCTCCTTGCCCCAGGAGGTCTCCCAGGATTATGAAGGATCAATCTTCGAGGTGGTGGCCGGAGGCCTCAGACCCAAGGGGCTGTCCCTTTCCGCAGAACACCGGCCCATCCTGACGACGATTGAGGGAAAAAGCTCAGGAGGGCCTTCCCCCGAAAAAGACATCAGCCCCCATCCTCCGGAAAGGGGTATCGGTTGGACCCTGGCAAACCAGGTGGAAACTATTTTATCCCGGACCAATCTTCCCCCGGAGGTGCCTTTCAACGCCCTTTCGGCCGGGATGAAACGACGCACCCTCCTGGCCCGAGCCATGGTCGCCGAACCGGATATCCTCCTCCTGGATGAACCGACCAACCATCTGGATATCGAGTCCATCCTCTGGCTGGAGACCTTTATTGTTCGTTTTGTCAAAACCGTCCTGTTCGTTACCCATGACCGGGCTTTTTTAAAAAAACTGGCCAACCGGATTATCGAGCTGGATCGGGGCCATCTTTTTTCCTATGCCTGTGACTACCAAACCTTTTTACAACGAAAGCAGGAAGTTCTGGAAGCCGAAGAAAACCAGAACCAGGTCTTTGACAAGAAACTTTCTCAGGAAGAGGCCTGGATCCGTCAGGGCATCAAGGCCCGCCGGACCCGGAATGAAGGTCGGGTTAAAGCCCTGCTCAAAATGCGCCAGACCTTTCAGGCCCGCCGTCAAAAAATCCGGAATGTCCATCTGCAGATTCAGGAGTCCGAAAAAACCGGGAAATTGGTGATCGAAGCCGAAGACCTTTCCTTCAGCTATGGAGAAATCCCGGTGGTCCGTGATTTCTCGGCCCTTATTCTCAGAGGAGACAAGATCGGGATCATTGGCCCCAATGGAGCCGGCAAGACCACCTTATTGAATCTCCTTTTAAAAGACATTCCACCCCAAACCGGACGGGTCCGCCAGGGAACCCACTTCCAGGCCGCCTATTTTGATCAACTGCGCCTGCAGTTGGAGGAAGAAAAAACGGTCATGGAGAATGTGGGCGAAGGCAATGACTTTATTGAAGTGAACGGGCAGAAGCGTCACCTCATCGGTTATCTGCAGGATTTTCTCTTTTCACGGGACAAATGCCATACACCGGTCAAAGTCCTTTCCGGGGGAGAAAAAAACCGCCTCTTGCTGGCCAAGCTTTTCCTCCGGCCGGCCAATGTCCTGGTCCTGGACGAACCGACCAACGATTTAGATCTGGAAACCCTGGAGCTGCTGGAAGAGCGCCTTTTCGAGTACCGGGGGACCCTGTTACTGGTCAGTCATGACAGGACCTTCCTGAACAACGTCGTGACCAGTACCCTGGCCTTTGAAGATCAAGGCCGGGTCATTCAATACGCCGGAGGCTATGATGACTGGCTGATTCAACGATCCCGACCGACGGAAGGTTCCCGGCCCTCCAAAAAAGATCCGGGGAAAAACGGGAAAAGGCCCAAAACCCGGGAGGTCCATAAGCTGACCTTTAAAGAAAAAAATGAACTGGAAGAACTGCCTCGGCAAATCCAGGCCCTGGAATCCGAACGGCAGGGAATCTTTGAAACCCTCTCTGACCCCTTGTTTTATAAGCAGGGGAAGGAGGAGATGATCCGGCTTAAAACCAGCCTGCATCAAGTAGAACAGGCCATAGAGGCGGCCTATCAGCGGTGGGAAGTGCTGGAAGAAAAGGGCCAAACGGTTCAGGTGGCTGTTGGTACCGCATCAACGTAATCCCGTGTTAATGGGTTTAAACTGGGGTCGGGCTATAAAATATCAGTTCAACCAAATCATCGTAAGAGATTTTATTTCCGGAGGCTTAGCCCTGAGTTATTGAATTGATTGAACAACGTCCCATCTCCAAAAACCATAAAGTTATCCGAAGGGAAATATTACTTCCAGGAATATGTACACTGGGTCCCGGATTATTCCGATTTTAACCTTCCACGGAAACAGGACGGAAGCCCTTTCATTGATCCTGAGGATTACGAGGCCTATTTAGACTGGCTGGTCGTATATATGGAAAATACGGATTTCCCCTTGAATCCCCACCATCAGGAAGTCATGGCCGATCCGGCTATAGAAAAATTGGGAGCGGAGCATCTCGGGCTCTGATTAGGGGAAGTAGCTTTCTCCCAATATTATTGGTTTGTGGAACCCCGGTTTGACTATCCAGAGGATTATCTGCTGGATCCCAGGCCGGAAAGGGTGTGTGACCCGGCTACGGTCAAGTGGGATGATCAAGGCGTTAATGAGAATGGCAATTTAGTACACGGGATGGTTGCACTCCGGACCTTTCTGATATTTGATTTCATGTGCTGGCAAGCCATTAAGGAATATGAAGAGAAACGGCTATTGTTGCCGGATGGAACCGCCCTGTTTAGTGATCTTGGCTGGAGGCCTTTGCTCAAAGTGGCCCTTAACAAGACGAATGACTGGTGGGCCAAAAAAAATTCTTTAAAACGATTTCATAAAGAGTATGCCTATCTCTGTACAAAATAAACAGGCTCATCCGATAGAATAAAATCCTTCCTTAGTCAGGCTGTCTTCTCAGAGAAAGTCTTTATTGCCCAGCCTGAGGAAAATTCTTTAACCCTATAAAGGAACCTGATTTTATCTCCAACTAGGAGATTTGGTTTTTACAGCATCCTATGAAAGAAAGGCCGTTGGCTCCTTTCCAAAAAATTCTTCCAAGGGGATTCCGTTTCCGCCCACCATTAGTGTTTTGACTTTTGGGTAACGATTCCAGAACCGTTGTAATCCCGTATTCTTTCCGCTTCGGCCGCTTTTCACCTCAATGGCCCAAACGTCTTTTCCGCGAGAGATCACGAAATCCACTTCCTGGTTACGATCTCTCCAATAGGCCAGCGTGTATTCGACTGAATTAAGGTGATTGCAGAGATGCCCGCCCACTGCGTTTTCCACCAGCCTCCCCCACCAGACCGGATCGGCCAAAGACTCCTCCAGCGTACGGGTGGAGAGGGCATTGACCAGGGCGTTATTCCAGAGGATCAATTTGGGGCTGCTACCCCTTTTTCGCTGAAATCCGAGGGAAAAGACCTCCAGGCCGCTGACCAGAAAGGCGGATTCAAGCAGTTTGAGATAATGAGCCAGGGTGGTCGTATTTCCGGCATCCTGTAACTGGCCGACCATCTTGGTATAGGAAACGATCTGCGACGGCATGGTGGCCGCCAGGGTGAAAAGATGGCGCAATAGGGCCGGTTTGATGATCTTGGTCATCTGCAGCACATCACGGGCCAGTACCGTTTCGATCAGGGAATCGGTGATATAGCGTTTCCAGTTTGTCTCGTCGCTGATGAAGGGCGCGCCCCCCGGATATCCGCCAAAAAAAAGCCACTGGTTCAGGTTCCATCCAAAGGCCTCCCGGGTTTCGGGAAAGGCCCAATGGGGGCAGCGATGGAGGAAAAACCTTCCGGCCAGACTTTCGGTCAGACCCTCCTGCATGAGCAGGGCGGATGAACCCAGGATCAAAAGCCGGATCTCCGGTTTTTGAGGCCGGGTATCCCAAAGAAATTTAACCACTTCACTCCATCCCATTACCTTCTGCACTTCATCCAGAATGAGCAGGACCGGCCCGCCCGAGGATGAAGCCGCGGCTGTGACACGGCGCCATTGGGTTTCGATCCAGGCGGCATCGGGGGGCAGCGGACTATCTGCCGTGGCATATAAGACGGGAATGGTAAAGGACTTTTCGATCTGTCGGGCGATGGTGGTCTTTCCCACCTGGCGGGGACCGATCAAAACATGGATCACCGAGGTGGGGAGGGAAAGCATGGTTTTCAGACTACGGACAAGGGGACGTTCAAAATTCATAACAGGCTTATATCATGGAAGATAAGCAAAAGTCAAACAAATTACTCAATGGATGCGTATTTATACTCAATAACAAATCAAATTTTCTCAACCAATCTTCCGGACTGACGGGTGGCGGGCGAAAAGAAATTCTCTAAAGGTTACATTTGGTCATTTTGGCCAAAAAAAAGGGCCTAACTGATATCAGCTAAGCCTTTATTTTTACTGAAAAACCGTGGTGCCGAGACCCAGAATCGAACTGGGGACACGCGGATTTTCAGTCCGCTGCTCTACCGACTGAGCTATCTCGGCACAAGAAGGCACTTTAACGGTTCTAAAGAATTTGTCAAGGAAAAAAACCTCCGAAAAGGCCCTTCATTTGATATCTTTTGGGGGGAAAAAACTCAGATCCAACCCCTCTAAAGAAATCTCGATTTCTCCCGACTCTTTTGGGGGAGGAACGGACGGCCCTTTGGGCTCCAGGTTCAACTCCATGGGGATTGAATCGTCCAGAGAAATCCCTCCTTCCAGGAGAAAGGTCGGTTCTTCAGGTTCCTGAGGTCGGATGGGAATGTCCGGGGCCTCTCTTTGGAACCGATCAGCCTTTTTCCGGAAACTGTGGGCCTCCCGGTCCAGAATTTCCTGAAGGTTGATCGGATCATGGGTCACTTCCAATAAATTCAACCGATTTCTCTCCGAGGTCAAATCCATCTGGCATTTGGTGCATCGATCCAAATGATCAAAACTGATATACCCGCATTTAGGGCAACGCATCTTCTCCTCCTTTTTCTGCCGTACTCATGTCCCCCCAAAGGAACTGGCAGAGACTGATTAAGACCAAGGCCGCTGTTTCGGAACGTAAAACCCTTGGGCCGAGAGAGACGGTCACAAACCCCTCTCCCCTGGCCTGACCGACTTCTTCTTCAGAAAACCCGCCCTCCGGACCGATCAGGATCAGAATGGGTCCGGGATGAGGCATTTCCAAAGGAAGGTCTCCCATGGTCCGACCGGATTCCTCCTGGTGAGGGAGAATCTTTAATTCCCCTGCATCCGATTTCAGGAGGTCGGGAAAGGCAACCATGGCCTGTAATTCGGGCAAGGTGTTCCTCCGGCACTGTTTAGCCGCCTCCAGGATAATCCTTTCCCAGCGATTTATCCGGTTCTCTTGCTCCCCTTTTTGAAAATTTCGGCTGCTGTGGGCCGAAAAAAAGGGATGAAATGAAGAGACGCCTAATTCCGTTCCTTTCTGAAGAATCCATTCAAATGGCAGAGAACGGATCAGGGGCACACCCAGGGCAATCTGCAGGGGAGATTCCCGGTTCATCCGTTTCCGCTCCTCTATTTCAAAAATAACCCTTTCCCCTGAGACGGACCGAATCCGTGACCGGTATTCCAGACCGCTGTTATCAAAAAGAATCACCTCATCGCCGATCTTCAGCCGCAGGACCTTCAGCAGATGCCGGGCCTCGTCTCCCTGAAGGCAAGGATCCGGACCGGCAAGCTGGTCAGTAGGAATAAAAAAACGGCGCAGGGCCACCGGATTACTTTTCCCGGGCCTGAAATAAGACGCAGGCCCATTCTTCATCAAGCTCTTGGCGAAAGAAAACCAATTGTCTACGGCCTATACCCTTGATCAGAGCAGAAACCTGATCGCTTAAGACACCGGAGGTGACCAGAATCCCCCCGGGTTGGAGCAGTCTCTGGAAAACGGGTGTCAAGGGAAGCAAATCATTTAAGGTCAGATTCGCCAGAATCAAAGAAAAAGGGCCTTTGACCGTTTCCGGGGTGGCCAGTTCCACCTGAATGGTCTGTTCCAGCCCGTTCAGATCCACATGGTTCCGGGCCGCCTCCACGGCCAGGGGGTCGTTGTCTATCGCCAGGACCGATTCGGCCCCCAGTAACGCAGCGGTTAAGGCCAGGATTCCGCTGCCTGTCCCCACATCCAGGACACGGGAAAACAAAAAAGATTTCTCTTCCACCCGCTCGTCCAACGTTTCCAAAGCTTTCAGGCAGAGCCGGGTACTGGCATGCCCCCCCGTACCGAAGGCCTGACCCGGATCCAGCTTGAGGATTCGTTCCCCCTCTCGGGGCTCGTATTCCTCCCAGGTGGGACAAACGACAATCCCCGTGCAGACCCGCAGGGGCTTGAAAAAACGTTTCCAATTTTCCCGCCAATTCTCCTCAAATATCAGACGGAGGTCCCAGAGGGGCGGGGGAAAATCCGGTAAATGGCGATAGAGAGAGTTGATCCGTTTTTTGAGTTTGATCAGCTGGTCCCGGGCCTGATGATCGTTCGGCACATAGACCTTAAGTCTGGACGATTCCAGGGTTTCCAAAGGTTTTTCTTCCAGGAAGGAACCTTGCCCGATCTCCTCAAAGATCAAGGAACCGCAGACCTCGCTTAACTCCGGGGAGACGGTCAAAGTTACTTCCAACCAGGAATTATTTTTTTCCATCCCATGCGTTCCATTTGACAGAATTGCCCAACCCTTGTATTCTATTAAAAAAGTGAGCCAAGATCAAATAATTTCCGTTCTTCAAGGAGTCAAATCCCGGGAGGGGAATCAACAAAAAGGGGGGCCAATGAATCCGGAGCGTTTAAGAGAACTATTCATCCAAGTCAAGAACGGCAAGGTCACCGTGGAAGAGGCCCTCAAAAAAATGAAACACCTCCCTTTCGAAGACATCGACTTTGCCCGTATTGATCACCATCGTTCCCTCCGCAAAGGATTTCCTGAGGTCATTTTCGGGGAAGGTAAAACCGCCGCACAGGTGGTGGAAATTATGGCCCGGATGAAAAAAAACAAGGACAATATTTTGGTGACCCGATTGGAGGCCGAAAAGGCGGCAGTGGTCCAAAAGAAATTTCCCGGAGCGGCTTATCACCCTCTGTCACGGGTCTTGACCTGTCTGGATAAACCGGTTAAAAAACAAAAGGCTCGGGGGACGGTTTTGGTCATTTCGGCCGGCACTTCCGACATTCCCGTGGCCGAAGAGGCCTTTCTGACCGCCCAGATCATGGGCAATCCGGTTGAACATCTCTACGACCTGGGTATTGCCGGGTTGCATCGTCTGATGGCCAATCAGGAAAAGATCTTTTCGGCCTCGGTCCTGATCGTTGTGGCGGGGATGGAAGGGGCCCTGCCCAGTGTCGTGGGAGGGCTGGTGGATCGACCGGTTATCGCCGTGCCGACGAGCATCGGTTATGGGGCCGCTTTCAACGGCCTGGCCGCCCTCTTAGGGATGCTCAATTCCTGCGCCTCCGGGGTGGCCGTGGTCAATATTGATAACGGCTTCGGGGCCGGATATCTGGCCACCCTGATTAACCGGCCCTGACGACCGACATATGGCTTTTTGAAGAGATAGGGATCTTATCATTCAAACAAAAAAAGGGTTAATAACAAGTTTGAACAATGGCCAATATCCTCCTGACCACCAGTTGTAACCGCTCCTGCCCCTACTGTTTTGCCAAGCGGGAGATGGCCGCCGTCACCACCGAGCCCCTGCTGTCTTGGGATAATCTCATTTATATCGCAGACTTTCTCAAGGCCGAAGGGCAGCGAAATATTTCCCTTCTGGGCGGTGAGCCGACCCTGCACCCGGAGTGCGTCGACTTTATCCTTTATCTGCTCGAACGGGGCTTTGACGTCACCGTCTTTACCAATGGGGCCCTCTCCCCGGCTCGTCTGAAGGAATTCAAAGAGCATCTGGTGGAGGTCGCTTTCGAGAGACTCTCTTTTGTCTGCAATTTGAATGACCCGGAACAGACCCCGGCCCCGGAGCAGGAAAAAGAACGGATTCATCTGTTTCTCTCGCTCCTGGGTCCCTGGACCATTCCGGGCTTCAATATTTACCGGCTCGATTTTAAACTCGAATTTCTTTTTGACGCCATCAATCGCTACGGAATGAAACGGCATATCCGCCTCGGCCTCACACACCCGGTGCCGGGCGGACAGAGTGTTTTTATCCCTGTAGACCAAATGCGCGCCATCATCGAGCGCCTCTTTTCCTACCGGGAGTGGTTTGATTCGTTCCGGGTCACCCCGGGCCTGGACTGCGGTTTTCCGATCTGCCGGTTTACCGATGAAGAGCTGGGCTGGATGTTCCGGCTGAGAGTGCCTTCCCATTTCAGCTGCGGTCCGGCCTTCGACATCGCCCCTGACCTGGGGCTTTACCACTGTTTTCCACTCTCCAATTACCAGCGGAAATCCCTGCTCGAATTCGATTCCCTGAGACAGATCGACGAGCATTTTGCCCGGCTTCGGGACCAGCTCAAATGTGAGCTTCCGGGGATCTATGCGGAATGCGACGGCTGCCGGGCCCAGGAAGAAGGTGTCTGCAGCGGCGGAGGCCTGTGTCAGGTCCTGGTCCGCTTTTGGCAAGAGGCCCGTATCAGACTGCCGGAGATTGAGGATGAACTCCCTAAAAATAATCTGTCCGAATAATAAGCGTCTGCTTAAGGGGCTTAGCGGATACCGACTGGCGGTCAGGGTCAAGGACCCGGCTCAGGCTGTCGAAGCGGCGGCCCTTGTCCGGGATTCGGGGAACGACCTCGTCAGGGTCATTGTCGATTCGGAAAAACCGTTCGACCAACTGACCTTTTTGGAAGATCAAAAACCCCTCCCTCTGGCCGTTATCACACCCTCCATGGGACGGTTTCGTCATCTGGCCAAAGGGCTTAATCTCCTGCGGGAAATGAATCTTTGCCTTTATCTCCCCTGCGGCAGCCCTGAAAATAGTACGGCCTTGAAAATACTGTCTTCTCTAGGAGTAAAAGGCTGTGCCTTGATCGGCCGTGGTCCGACGGACTGGGAGGCCTTGACCGATTTGATGACCTATGCCTTATTGGAACGGGTCCCTCACGCCGCCATCGAGCCCTTTGCATTCATTGCCGCCCATTACGATCCCCTGAGTACCCTGAACTGGAAAGAGGTTTATTTTGACGACCCCGCTCAATTTCTGCACATGGACTCGAAAGGCCGGATTGCCCTCACCGCCGCAGAACTGGGGCAGAGGCGGTTTATCGCTCGGAGCATTGATGAAATTGGCGGGGCGGCGGACGTCCCGGCCATCAGGGAGCGGCTCCAGGAATGGAGGGGATATTTTGTCAAAAACCATCCCTGTGCCTCCTGTAACGGTTGGAAGGTCTGCCTGGGGACCTTCTCGCCCCCTCCTCCGAAGGAGAACGGGTGTGCGGGCTTTTTCAGGGAGATGATCGAAGTCATCCGCCAATACAGGGCCCAAAAGGCCGGGGGAGAATAAGACCGCCATGCCCACCGTCATCTTTAAGCCTACCGAGTCCTGCAATGCCCGTTGCCTCTATTGTGACGTGGTCCACAAGAAACGGAGCGGTCCGCGAACCATGCCGCTCAAGACCCTGGAGCTCTTCTTTTGGCGTCTGAACGAATTCCTGGCCGCCCATCCCAAAGAGCAGATGGAACTCGTCTGGCACGGGGGCGAACCCCTGCTGCTCGGTCCGGACTATTTTCGCCAGGCCCTCCGGTTCCAGCAGGGCCATTGTCCGGAGACCGCCGACCGTATCCGGCACAGCATCCAGAGCAATCTGACCCTCTTTAGCAGAGAACTGGCCGAGGTTCTCAGACAGCTGGGGGTGGACAGTATCGGAACCAGTTATGAACCGATCCCAAATATCCGGGGACTGGGGCTGAAAAGAGACTGGGCCGACTACAACCGGCGGTTCATGAAGGGCCTCAGACTCGTAGAAGAAGAGGGATTCAACTGGGGGGTTATTTATGTGGTGACCAAACCGGCCCTTAAAAATCCGCTGAAGATCTTTCACTTTCTCTCGAACCTCTCCCCGAAAGGCTCCTTCATGTTCAATCCGGTGATCATTTATGGCCACCGGACGGAACACCTTCGGATCACGGCCCGGGAATATACCGATTTTCTGGGGACCATCTTTCCGGTTTGGTGGCGCAATCGGGAGGAATATCCCCAGATCGAACCCTTCTTTTCCCTTACCCAAAACCTGCTCGAGAAGAGCCGGTCTTTGATGTGCTCTGATTCAGGCCGCTGCGCCCATTCCCACCTGAACCTTCTGCCGGACGGCAGTCTGTCTCACTGCGGCCGCTCGGCCGATTGGGATCTCTTAAATTACGGGACGATTTTTGAAAAGACCTTTGACCAGGCCCTGAAAGACCCCCAGCGCAAAATCCTCTTAAAACGAAACGTCCTACTGCCTCGCCGGGAATGTAAAGGGTGCCGTTTCTGGGATATCTGTCATGGAGGCTGCCCCCTTGACGCCTGGTCGGCCACCGGCTCTTTTCTGCACAAGACCGAATGGTGCGACCTGAAAAAAGACTTTATTGAGATATATTTTGAGCCCACGGTCCATCCCGGTCCGGCGGAAAAAAAAGATTCGCCGCCGGCACAGCAAAAAGGCCTTGGGCATCACCGGCCGGCAGCATTTTTACACACCCGGTCGGATAATCAGCAAAAGAGCCAAAAGAGTGAGGATGGGTTGTGGATCAATCCTATCGGCGGCTTGGGAGACACCCTGATGATCTCAGGGGTCTTAAAACAGGTCCTGGAAAACTATCCCTCCCGGAGATTCAATCTGGTGGAACGCACCAAGTACAGGGCCATCCTGGAAGGCCATCCGGCCATCGAAAAAATTGGCTCTCCTGCCCCGGGGGCTGAATTCCTCAGCACCAATTACTGGGACTGTGAGGCGTACAGACTCCCGGGCGGGAGGGCCTATCAGGCCCTGGCCTCTCTGTTCGGTTTGGAACAACCGGTGGAGGAACGCTTATATGTGCCCTGGGCCTACGAAGATGACCCTCTTCTGATGCGGAGTATCCCCTGGAAAGGCCGGAATATCCTCCTCTCCCAGAGCTCGGACTCGCCCCGGAAACAAATGGGAATCCGCCGATGGGAAGCCTTGGTGGAAAGGCTCGCGGATAAGGAAACGGGGATCTTTCAGGTCGGCCGGATGCCTGAAGACTATATCAGAGGGGCCTACAGTCTGCTCGGACTCACCAATCCTCGGCAGCTCATTTCCCTGGTGCGGCACTTTGATGCCGTCGTCACCTCGGACAATTTCATCATGCACGCCGCCCATCTGCACGGTGTTCCGGCCGTGGTCCTCTGGGGACCCACGGATCACCGAATCTACGGCTATGCCGATCAAGTCCATTTGTCTGCTAAAAGAAAGTGTGAATTCTCTGACGGCTGCATCGGCCCCGGCAGGGGGGATATCTATCAGACCGTCTGCCCGAGGGGACCGGAACATTGTCTGGAAACGATCCCCCTGAAAGCCATTTCCACGGCCCTTAGAAAAATCCTCTATTAAGGACCTCAAAATAAAGCAAAGATAAAGATATTATATTTCTCCATATCGAACACAGGACAGGCTTATCGAGTCCGAAATAAGACTCCCCACCCTCTCCCTCCCCCTCGGGGAAACGTTGGGCGGAGGGCCACTTTCTCATTTATTCAAAATTCTAAATATCGTTAGCCCGAACGGGGGTTCTGCCAAATGGAGAGTGTCTCATCTCAGGGCGGGGATAAACCCCGCCCCTACAATCCTGGCCATCATTATGATGTGATCGATTATGCCCTCGGAGTGGTGGGCGGGGGTGGTCACTTATTCATTTGGTAAAAAATCTCAATATCTTTGGCTACACTTACGCTTTAGTTGCTAAGCTGACGCCGACAAGTATACGCCTGTTGATTATCGTCGGTAACTGCTGTAACTGGAATAAGAGGAATAAGAAGAATACCGGTAACTGGAATAGGGGGGAGGGACCGAACTGTAATGACTTTTGTAACTCGTATAGTAAGAGAGGTAGTCTTTGTATAAGGGGGTTTTATCTTTGTAGCCGTCCACGTACACCGTATTCACATAAGAGCCCTCAATGCTTATGTAGCGGGCCAGTCTGGTCTCCGCCTGGGTGGACGGAGGCTTGGCCATTCCCATACCCACAGCCGCAGCGCCGACACCGACCGTGGCAATTCTCTTAATTGCCGCCCGTCTGGTTAAGAGTTCCTCTTTTTTATCTTTTTTGGCCTCTGGATTAGCATTCTTTTCTTTTTTCATTTTTCCGCACCTCCTGCCAAATTAGACGGGCTGTTTCAGGATCACTCAACTCTTTAAAAGGGTGGTTAATTCTCAACCCTTATGTCTAGGTCCAATTTTAATATAAAAAATTATACTGACTCTAATAGAGATGTCAAGCCTTTTCATTCTTTTCATTCTTAACCCAGATTTGGGTCAGGTTCGGGCCAGATCCTTCAAGGCCTGAACCGTTTCCCAGGAAAAGGGACTGAGGCAGGGCCACAAGGAATTATTATGGAACATGGGTTCTTCGGCCAGAGGAAACCGGGAAAGGCGGCAGGCCTCATCCCAAAGAGGAGTGGCCGGCAAAGGGGAATATTCAGCCAGGCGTGGTCTAAGCCCCAACCGCTTCACTTCGTTGATCGTTTCTTCGATTTCCGAAAGGGGCTGGCCGGGAAGGCCGCAGAGCAGATAGACCTCAATCTGCCCGGTTTTAAAACCGGCCTTTTTCAGAGCGGTCATAGCCCGATACAAATCGTCTTGGACCATCTTCCCCCCCCAGGACTTTTGCCGTTCCCAATTGGTCGTCTCCAGACCGAAACGTAGGGTCTTGAATCCGGCCCTAAACAAGAGGTTCGCCCTCTCCGGGGTTATCTCTCGCAGATGCATGGCATTGGGCGTATGGAAGCGCAAGGACAAGTTGCGTCGGAGAAGACCTTCCAGGACGGGGCCCAGGACCTGCTCAAACTTTATCAATAAGGCATCATCATAAAAGGCATAATCGATCACCCCTTTAGTTTTATGCCAGTGGATAATTTCCTCCACCACGCCTTCCGCCGAGCGTTGAACGAATTGAGGTTGAAGGATTTTCGAGGCACAATAGGGGCAGGAAAAAGGACATCCCCGGGACGTGAGGATGCCCGCATAGTCCAGAGTGGGGTATAAATCATAAGCCGGCCAGGGGAGGGTGTCCGGGTTTTGGGATTCGGGCCTAGAAACCGCCGGCTTACCGGTGAGGGTTTCCAGCAATTTTAAAATTGCCCCTTCCCCCGGACCGGTGATAAGATAATCCGGTTGCATCATTTTCTCAGCATGTCCGGGCATTATAGAGGCGTAGATGCCCCCGACAATTGTCGGGGACTCGGGGAAAACGGCCCGGACCAAATCAATGGTTTCTTTGACCCCCCCGTACCAATAGGTCATGGAGGAGGTGATCAAGACGGCTTCCGGCCGGGGGAGGCCTTTCAGGGCCTCTATAAAAAGGGCCGGCGGGAGGCCGTAGCGGTAAAAATATCTGGGGATTTGGGCCAGGGCTGAGGGCTTGGGAAGACGCTGGCTCAAATATTTTCCCGTTCCGAAGGTCTTACGGGGCAGACGCCCTGAAAAAACTTCAGCTCCTTTAAAATGGATATCCAGACAGTCCAGGAGATGAACCCGATACCCATTGGCCCGCAAGGTCCCGGCCAGATAGAGTAACCCCAAGGGTTTGGCCCAGAGGTCAAAAGCGGTAAAGTCCCAGATATAGGGATTGATCAATAGGATGTTCGGCGAAGAAGACATAACATTTGAAGCCCATGGCCCAAGGCTTAAGGCTCAAGGCGGGTAAACCCCGACGTGCTTTAGCCCTACACCTTTAACCTTTTTCCTGATCTCTATACCTGAACCCATGCACACAGAGCAATTAAAAAAAATGCGCCGGTGGGTGGTCGAAGACCCCTTCTTCACTCTCCTCCTTCACCTCTCCCAAGAGATGGGGAGCGAGATTTTCCTGGTCGGCGGTCTGGTCAGAGACCGGCTCCTCGGCCGGGAAACTCAGGATGTGGATCTGACCCTCTCTGCAGAAGCCCTTCGGACGGCCCGTCTTTTTGCCGATCAAACCGGAGGGACCTTTGTCCTCCTTCGAGAAGAAGGGGAGATGGCCCGGGTCATCATTAAGAATCAGGACTTTGATTTTGCCACATTTCGAGGTCCTGATTTAATGGCGGACTTGAGAGCACGGGATTTTACGATAAATGCCCTGGCTCTCTCTCTGGATGAGGCCTTTTCCCCCGGCGAATGGCATCTGCGTGATCCCCTGGAGGGGATTAATGATCTGGAGGCCAAGCGTCTCAAAATGACCTCTGCGGAGGCCTTTCTCCTGGACCCTTTGCGCCTATTGCGGGCCTTCCGATTTTCCGCTCAATTAGGCCTGAGGATCGAACCGAAGACCCGCCAGACCTTAAAACATTCAGCAACACTCCTGCCCCGCAGCGCCCCGGAACGAATCCGCTATGAATGGCTGGTGCTGCTCTCCCAGCCATCAAGTTTTACCTCGATCCTCGACATGGAAGAAACCGGTGTCTTGGAAACCCTTTTTCCGGAAATGACGGTCTTAAGAGATATCAGTCAGGACCGCTATCATCACCTCGATGTCTTTGGACACAGTTTATTGACCTACCAGTCGCTGGAGAAACTCTTTCAAGGCGAATTTCCCCTTCCCACTGATCTGGAAAAGGAAATGGCCTTTTATCTCCACGATCATCGACGGCCGGGCTGGTTAAAATGGGCCGCCCTCTTACACGATCTGGGGAAGGCCGAAACGGCCGGGGAAAAGAACGGCCATCGGATCTTTTATGGTCATGCCGAAGCCTCTCAAAGGCAATTTGAATTGATCGCCGAACGATTCCGATTGGGCCATCCGGAACAATCGTTCCTTCGCCGGTTGATCGGCGGGCATATGCGTCCCTTGTTTTTAGCCCAGGAAGAAGGCCGGGGTCGGCTGAGCCGCCGGGCCTTGAATCGTTTTGTCCATGAGGCTTCTGAAGAATTAAGCGGTTTTTTTTTACTGGCCCTGGCCGACAGTCTGGCCGCTCAGGGACCGGAAAAACCGTCTGATATGGAAGCCCTGATCAAAGCGGTTTGGAGGCAGACCCTTCTAGTCAGACAGGAATGGTTGACGCCCGTCATAAAAAAGCCGCCCCTTCTATCCGGGAAAGACTTGATTGAATTCGGTTTGACACCCGGCCCATCCTTCAAAATCCTTTTATGCGAGATTCTAGAGGAACAATGGGAAGGCACAGTCCGATCAAAAGAGGAAGCCTTGACCTGGCTGAAAAAAAGATTGACAACCCCCTTAAAATGTTTATAGTGAAAATGAAAATCATTTTCACTATAATGGATGATTATGGAACGATCCTTCTTTAAACTTTACCTTAAAAACCAGGGGTTACGTCAATCCAGCCGACGGGACCGGATCGTTGAAACCTTCTTTAAGGTCAAAGGACACACAACCGCCGAAGAACTGTTTGGTGAAGTTCGCAAAAAAGACAAGCTGGTGGGATTGACGACGATTTACCGGACGTTGAGATTATTAACCCAATGCGGTCTGGCGGTGGAACGAAAATTTGACCGTAAAGAGGCCACTTTTGAACCGGCCCAGGTCGGGGAACACCACGATCACCTCATTTGCCTGGAATGCGGGACGATTGTTGAATTCGAAAATAAAACCATTGAAACCCTTCAGGAAGTGGTGGCCAAAGAACATTCATTTACCATCACCCGCCACGTTATGGAGTTATACGGGACCTGCCAGAAGTGTTCCCATAAGATCGTGAAGAAACATAAAAAGAGATGAAAACACCTTCTACACCTATTCAAACAGGAGATTTGAAAAAAGTTATCCTGGTTGGGAATCCTAATGTTGGGAAAAGTGTTATCTTTAATTACCTGACCGGAACCTACCGGGTGGTCTCCAACTATCCGGGGACCACGGTGGAAGTTTCGAGCGGGTCCTCCAAAAGCGGGGAAATCCCTTACACGATCCTGGACACACCAGGGGTCAACAACCTGATCCCCAATTCGGAAGATGAGAAAGTGACCCGCGACATCCTCCTTTCCGAAACGGATTACCGAGTGGTCAATGTCCTGGATGCCAAGAATCTTCGACGGGGATTATTGATCGCCTTGCAGTTGATCGAAATGGGGCTGCCCATGGTTGTGGTCCTCAATATGATGGATGAGGCCAAGAGTCGCGGCTTCGAGATTAAGGTCAAAGAGATCCAGGGAATCTTCGGTCTTCCGGTCATCCCGGCTGTAGCCACCCGGAAAAAAGGGTTAGAGAAACTCTTCTCGGCTCTCAAGGAATCCCCCCGCGCATCCTTTTCCTTTCATTATTCCGAATCGATTGAGAAGGGGATAGAAGCCCTCTTGCCGCTGCTGCCGGCCGCCCCGATCAGCGCCCGGTCTTTAGCCCTGATGCTCCTGGCCGGGGACGAGACCTTAAGACCCTGGCTGGAATCACGGCTCGGCTCACCCGAGATGAAGGCGATTGAAGCGATTTGCCACCAATGTCAGAGTTCTTTTTCCGAACCTCTCAGTTATCGTATTAATATCGAACGGCTGGAAAAAATTGACAAACTGCTTTCCCTCATCCAGTCTCGGCAAACGGTTTCCGTTCAAGGGTGGGGGAGGCGTTTGGGAGAATGGTCCACCCACCGGGTGATCGGATATATCTGGCTGCTTGTGGTTCTATTTTTATCCTATGAGGTCATCGGGGTCTTGGGGGCCGATCTGGCTGTAAATTTTATGGAGAAGACCGTCTTCGGTGACTATCTCAATCCCTTCTTCACCAAGCTGGCCAGAGATTTCATCCCCTTTCCCCTAGTGCAGGACCTTTTAGTGGGTCCCTATGGCATTTTCACTATGGCCCTGACCTATGCCCTGGCCCTGATCCTGCCCATTGTCACCTTCTTTTTTCTGATCTTCGGCTTCATGGAGGATTCCGGATATCTTCCCCGTCTGGCGGTGATGAGCAATCGGGTTTTTAAAATCATGGGCTTGAACGGCAAGGCCATTTTACCGATGATTCTGGGATTGGGATGCGACACCATGGCCACCATGACCACCCGAATCCTGGAGACCCGCAAGGATAAGATCATCGTCACCCTGCTTCTGGCCCTGGGGGTCCCCTGCTCAGCCCAGTTGGCCGTTATCTTCGGGATGTTGTCCGGATTCTCTCCCTGGATCATCGCCGCCTGGGTGGTCATTATCTGCCTGGTGATTATCCTGGTCGGTTTCCTGGCCGGCAAGCTGATTCCCGGTGAAAGCGCCAGTTTCATCATGGAACTTCCGCCCTTGCGTTGGCCCCAGATGAAAAACATCCTGATCAAAACCCTGTCCCGTCTGGAATGGTATCTCCAGGAGGCTGTCCCTCTTTTTATTTTAGGCACCTTGATCCTCTTTACCCTGGACAAAAGCGGCGTCATGACCGCACTGGAACGCTGGTCCCGCCCTGTGATCGTTCATTGGCTGGGACTTCCGGTGGAATCAACCGGGTCTTTTATTATCGGCTTTTTGCGACGGGATTACGGGGCGGCCGGTTTTTTTGACCTGGCCCAAAAAGGTCTCTTGACGCCGAATCAGATCCTGGTGGCCCTGGTAACGATCACCCTTTTTGTCCCCTGTATCGCCAATTTTTTTGTTATTATCAAGGAAAGGGGCTGGAAGCTGGCCCTGATCATTTCCGGAGTCGTAATTTGCATCGCCTTGCTGATGGGCGGGGTGGTTCATTTCGGCTTACAGGCCCTGGCCATCCGCTTATAAGGAAAGAATCTTGTGATCAGTGATCAACCGATATCCTTTCGCTGTTCCCTCTGCGGGCATGCGTTTCTAATGGATGGGAAATCCTGTCCGTCGGCCTGCCCGATGAGTCGGCAGTGCAATCTGGTCTGCTGCCCCAATTGCGGCTACAGTTTTCCCAAGGATTCACGGACCGTGGAGTTTTTCAAAAAAATATTCAAAAAGAAAGAGGCCTCATGAACGCACCATCCGATCCATCCAGTCCCGACCGTCACACTCCCCATGGCCATCGCTGGCATGACGGGGGGAAAATCGACCGAACCCCGGAGGACCGCATCGACGAACTCCTGGAACTAATCTGGATCCTGCGGGAAAAAGGGGTCACCGATCTAACCAGTCTGCTGCAAAACACCACCGACCCCGAGGCGCGAGCCGTTTTAAATCAGATGAGCCGGGATGGCCTTTTTGTAATGGAGGGTGACACGGTCCGATTTAATGAGAAAGGAGAGTCCCTGGCCGAAGGGATTGTCAGACGCCACCGGTTGACGGAAAGGCTGCTGATGGAGCTTTTTGAGATGTCGGAAGAAGAAGCGGAAGAAGAGGCCTGCAAGTTGGAACATATCCTCAGTCCGGCGGTAACTGACAGCGTCTGTTCCTTTTTAGGCCATCCCCCCCACTGCCCCCACGGCAAACCCATCCCTCAAGGTCCCTGCTGCAAAAAACTAACCCGGGAGATCAAGCCCCTGATCCGGCCTCTCGGTGATCTGGTCCTGGGGGAGGAAGGACGGGTGGTCTTTATCTCCACCCGCGTCAAGGAAAGATTGGAGCCGCTGAGTTCTTTGGGAGTCATCCCCGGCATTGCCGTTCAGCTTAAACAGCGCCGCCCTTCTTTTATCATCCAAATCGGCGAAACCTCCATCGCTTTGGATGAGAGCATCGGCAGGGAAATCTTTGTCAAGGCCTTATAATACGAAAATAGAATCCGAGTCTACGTCCTATTTTCATGTTTCGTGGTGCCACGCCCCTAGCGGGGCATGGGAATTAGTTCGAAAATAGACTTCGGAATCTTCTGAACCTGTATTCATGTTTCGTGGAACCATGCCCATGGCGACGAGTCATGGCGGATTAACAGGGCACAGTAGAAACCTTTTTATATAGGTTGCTCAAAAAGGCCTAGAGACAAGGCGCCATCATTCCGAGGAATGAGGCGTACATTGAAGGTTGTCGCAATGACGAGGGATGAGGGCAAGGCCGCAAATGGGCCTTTTTCAGCAACCTGCTAAGCGTAGGTCACCACAAAAGAAGGCTCATCCACCTTTTCATCAAAGAGGATCTCGATTTCATAGACCCCGTGATCGAGAACGGCCCGCATATTGTATCCCAGTTTTTTTAGGAGCAGAATCGTCTTGGGATTGTCCGCATCGACATAAGCGCTCATCCCTTTGAATCCTTTCTCTTTGGCGATTTCAATGATCGTCTCCAGCATCGATTTAGCGATCCCTAATCGCCTATAGTTTTCCGAAACGGCCACATCCACTTCCACCAGTTCTTTTCCCGGCTCGGAGATGTACCGGGCAATGGAGATAATTTTTTCAAAACCCACTTCACCGGTCAGGCATAAAACGGTCATCCGGAAATGGAAATCGATATCGGCCATGGCGGCCATTTCCTCTTTGGGGAAGGCCTTCATGGATCGCAAAAAACGATAATAGACGTCGCGGTCGCTCAAACCATAAAAAAATTCCTGAATAATCCGCACATCGGTTGGTTTGGCCGGACGGAGGAACAGACTCTGACCGTCCACGGTCACTTTTTTTTCCAGTTCCTGGGGATAGATCGCCCGGGTCAAGAAGGTAATGGGTTCCCCGCCTGAGAGCAATCCCTCATCTTTGGCCCGGTTTAAAAATTCCTGACGGAATTTGGGATGGGCAATTTCAATTAAGGCCAGGGTTCTTTCTTTAAATGATTTGGCCAATAGATTGACGGAGCCGAATTCGGTGACCACATAACCCACGGCGGCCCGGCTGGCAATCAATCCCGAACCTGAAGGGAGGGTCGGGACAATACAGGAATATTGCCCATCGGCGCTGATAGAACGGATGGCGACAATAAATTTTCCTCTTTTGGCCTGCCAGGTGCCTCGCATAAAATCCACCAGTCCTCCGATCCCGGAGAATATCTTGTTGGGGTGGGCGGAGGTGCAGACCAATCCGGTAAAATCCACTTCCATGGCCTCATGGATCGTAATCATCTGCTCATGCTGGCTGATCACCGTCGGATTGTTGGTATAGGTCACCGGATAAAATTCGACGAAAGGATTGAGGTGGACGAAATCAAACACTTCCTTGGTCCCCAGACAATAGGAGGCGATGACCTTTTTTCGATGGATCTCTTTTTTCCGATTGGTCACTGCCCCGCAGCGTATCAGGTCCAGATAACCGTTGGTAAACATGTCGGAATGGATCCCCAAATCCTTTTTGTCCTTCATACACTGTAAAGCGGCGGCCGGTAAATGGCCCAGACCCGTGTGAATCGTTGACCCATCTTCCACCAGCCGGGCGATATTACGCCCCACGGCCAGATCGACTTCGGTGAGTATAGGCCTGGCCACTTCCAATAACGGTTCCTCATGTTCAATCAGGGCATCCACTTCATCGAGATGGATAAAACTGTTTCCCAGGGTCACCGGCATGGCCGGATTGACCTGGGCAATAACCGTTTTGGCGGCCTCGATGGCCTCTCTGGCCACATCCACGGAAACCCCCAAACTCATATACCCGTTTTCATCCGGTGGTGAAACCTGAATCAGGGCATAATCAATTTCCAGACGTCGATCATTGAATAAACGGGGGATATCGGACATAAAGATGGGGATATAATCGGCCCGCCCTTTCCAGACTGCTTCCCTGGCCGCTCGGCTGGCCATAAAAAAAGTCTGAACCTGAAAATGGCCCATTAGATTGGAGGCGGTATACCCCGGATCACGGGCCGAAAGGACATGGATAATCTCCACATCAAACATGGTATCGGCCCGTGCCACCAGGTTGGCCACTAAAAACTGGGGTTCACCACAGCCGCAGCCGACAAAGAGTCGGCTTCCTTTTTTGATCAGGCTAAGGGCCTCTTCTACCGGGACTTTCTTTTCCGAGGAAAGGCTTGTTGTTCGACTCATCTCAGAATTCCTCTAGACCCTTCCCTGGATGACACCTGAATCATTCGGCGTGTGCAAAGGAAGCCGCTGGATCTCCTTCACGCCGGCCTTAACCAGCATCTCCATGATCTGCTGCTCCGAGTAGGATTGCCCCCGTTCCGTTCCCAGGAGCATATTCAGGGTAAAAAGGGCCGGGAAAAGGGGGCCGTCCAGGTCATTGTCCAGGAGGAATTCATGGATCATGATCAAACCTCCCGGTTTTAAGGCCGAAACGGCCTTATTAACGATCTCCTGGGCCTCCTCCGGTCCTTCACCATGAAGGATTTGAGACAGCCAGGCTACGTCGAAAGACCCCTTGACCGGTTCTTCGTTATAATTACCGGCCTGGAAATCAATACGGTCCGTTAGCTTGAAATTGGCAATCGTTTTTTCCGCAAAGGGCCGAGTCGTGTCCAAATCAAAAACTGTGGCCTTCAGACCGGGATTGTTGAGACAAAAATGGATGGCATAGGTCCCCGGACCTCCACCCAGATCCAGAAGGGTTTCTCGGCCCGATAGGTCAATCTTCGTTGTCAGTTGAGGGGCCAGATTCATAGCCATGTTGAACATGCCCATAAGAAAACTTTCCCGCACCTCAGGATGATCAAAGGAGGCCCGGCCTCGAACGGGCTTTCCCGTTAGGACCCCCTCATCCAGCCGAGACCAAGAGGGCAACAGGTGATGATGATGCATAATCATGTAGCCCAGATATTGAGGGGACCCCTTGGATAAGAAAGAAGCGCTGAACGGTGTATTGGCAAATCGACCATCTTTCTTGACCAATAGATTCATTGCCGTCAGGGCATGAAGGAGCATGGAGACAGCTCGCTGATCCCCTTCTATCATTTGAGCGACCTCTTCACTGCTGAGGGGATTGCTTCCGATATGGGAAAAAATCCCCAGTTTAACCCCGGCATGGAGTGTACAGGACATCCAATAATTCCCAGAGAGTCCTAATAGTTTTCCGGGATTCCATTCTTCTTTTTCCATATTCCTTTCCTTTCCAGCTCCAGTGATACTCGGCCAATCGGCTTATCTTAACGATACCTTAGGCCCTGAAAAACCTCAATACATTTTTAAGTCCCCAAGACATTGACCTTCCTGTTGGTTTAGTTTATAACCTGAGGATCATCAGGAGGCCCTATGGAAGATTCCCATATCCTTTATAACGTGGAACACGGCATCGCTGTCATTTACTTCAACCGGCCGAAGGTTAAAAATGCCTTTAGTGCCGAGATGATCCGCTTACTATTCGAATACCTGGAGAAGTCTCGTCGGGACGATACGGTTAAAGGGATTATCCTGACCGGGAAAGGGGATGCCTTTTGTGCCGGGGGAGATGTTAAGGAGATGGTCGAGGGCAAACTCCGTTCCTGGGACATGAAACGTTTTCTCTGGGAGGGGGTCCATCGTATTGTTCTCTTGCTGGAGGACTTGGATAAACCGATAATCGCCGCCGTCAACGGGGCGGCCACCGGGGCCGGGATGGGGTTGGCGATTATGTGCGATCTGCGGATCTGTTCAGAGCGGGCCCGCTTTGCCGAATCGTACATCAAAATGGGCCTGGTGGCCGGTGACGGGGCGGCCTATTTTCTCCCGCGCCTGGTCGGTCTTCCTAAGGCCCTGGAATTGATGCTCACCGGAGAGATTATTTCCGCCGACCAGGCCTTACAAATCGGTCTGGCCAATAAAGTCGTCCCCCACGATCACCTAAAAATGGAGGCCTTCAAGCTCATTGGCCGGATTACCGTCAATCCTCCTTTGGCCGTCCGGATGATGAAACGGGCCGTCTATCAGGCCCAAAGCAGCACCCTCCGAAACCACCTGGATTACATCTCTTCCCAAATATCTTTATTGACGGAAACGGAAGACCACCTGGAAGCGGCCCGGGCCTTTATGGAGAAGAGAAAACCGGTATTCAAGGGGAAATGAATGGGGAATTTTTCATATCTCGTGGTGCCTCTAAGAGCCATGAAAAAGGATTCAAGGGGCCGAGGGGTCCAGGATTCAAGTGAATGAATCTAATAAGGTTACTATTGTTTGTCAGGGAACCCTCCGGGCACCCTGACAAACAGATGTTTTGGTTATCCCTGTACTATCATCTATTCACTAACGACTGAAGGTTTTGGGGACCGGCCTAAATGACTGCCAGGGTCTCATTATTTACATTTGTAATAAACATATGCCCCGGGGCATGAGTGATGACCAGATCCGCTTTGGCGGATAAGGCCCCCAAGGTGGATGTGACGCCGCAGGCCCAAAAAACCGGGGTCTCTCCTTTCAAAATCGATACCGGATCACCGAAGTCCGGCCGACCGAGATCCTTGATGCCAATCTTTTTTTCATGACCGATATGAATAGGGGCCCCATGGACCGAGGCATAACGAGAGGTAATCTGAACCGCCCTGGATACCAGGTCATCCCGGATGGGCCGCATGGTCACGACCAAAGGAGCGGAAAAGGGACCGGCCGGATCGCATTTCCGATTGGTGATATACATGGAGACGTTTTTCCCTTCCTCAATATTACGAATGGGAATACCGGCGCCGATCAAGGCCTCTTCAAAGGAAAAACTGCATCCCAGTAAAAAAGAGACCAAGTCTTTATTAAAATACGACCGGATATCTCTTACCTCTTCTTTCAGCTGTCCCTTGAGCCAGATGCGATATAAGGGCAGATCGGTCCGGATATCGGCCCCAGGAGCGGTCCGCAGGGGTTCTGTTTGTCCCGGTTCAAGCACTTCCAGGATCGGGCAGGGCTTGGGATTTCTTTGACAGAAAAGGAGAAAATCAAAGGCCAGGGAACGGTCCAGGATGACCAAATTGGCCTGGGCATACCCCGGTTCCAGTCCGCTGGTTGGTTTGGCCCATAATCCTTTCCTGATCTTTTGCCTGAATGGTGCTGGTGAGTCGATTTTTTTCATACCCTTCCCCCAATCCCAAAAAATTCTTCAATAGGTTTTTCTCTCTCCCCCAGCAAGTCCTGCGCCTCCTGAAGGCCAATTTCCTTAAAACGTATCCGATATCCAGGCAAAGCCTGGGCCGCCAAGGGCAGATCCACGGAAATCACAGTGGCGATTTTAACATAGCCACCGACGGTCTGACGATCGGCCATCAAGATGATCGGTTGGCCGCTTCCCGGGACCTGGATAGAACCAAAGGCCGTGGCATCGGAGATGATATCCGGCCCTTTTTTATGCTGAATAGGCTGCCCTTCCAGAAGGCATCCCATGCGGTCGCTTCGCTGCGTCACGGTATACGCGGAGTTAAAGAAGGTGTCTAAGCCCTCTTCGGAAATGGCCTCATCCTGGGGTCCCAAGACCACCCTCAGGATCGGTTCTGGACTATAATCCGGGATGAGTTCCTTTGGGATTGACGATGAAGGTCTTGCCCCATTCGGCCGACCAACCGCCAACTCATCGCCTTTGCGTAAAAGACGTCCTTCCAGCCCTCCAAAACCTCCCCGAAGATAGGTGGATCGACTCCCCATGATCATGGGGACCTCCACACCGCCGGCTAGGGCCAGATACCAGCGAACCCCTTTTCGTCCATAACCCAGAGATAAAACATCCCCGGAAACAGCATGATGGACCGTCCAGGTCAATATAACGTGATTGTTTAGACGCACCTCCTGTTCCGGACCGCTGACACAAAAAAAGGCATCGGTCAAAAACTCGGCCTTAAATCCCCCCAAGGTGATCTCTAAGGCGGCCTCATCGCTTTTATTACCGACCATCAGGTTTCCCAAACGATAGGCGCCTTGGTCCATGGCCCCGGAAACCGGGACACCGCGGTCTTGAAAACCATATCGGCCTCGATCTTGGATGGTGGTCAGAGGTCCGGGGTTGAGGATTTTAATAGTCTTCAAATTCTTGTTCACTGATCGCTTTAAAAATGACCTGGTCTCCGGGTCTAAGATAGAAAGGATCGGCTTTAGTCAGATCAAAAATCCGAACCGGGGTCCGTCCAATTAATTGCCAGCCCCCGGGACTTTCAAGGGGATAGATCCCTGTTTGTTGACCGGCAATACCCACGGTCCCTGCCGGAACCGATTCCCGGGGTGTTGTTTTCCGGGGAGTAAACAACCGCTCATCCAGGCCGCCCATATAGGGAAAGCCCGGAGTAAACCCGATCATGTAAACCTGATAGGTCGAGGCGGTATGAAGGCTGATCACGTCGTCAATCGTCAATTCATGAAAGCCGGCTACTTCTTCCAGGTCCGGCCCGAATCCCTTTCCATAACAAACCGGGATCTCCATCTTCCGCCCCCCGACATCAGCCCTTCCCTCCGGCAACCCCTCAAATGAAAAGACCCTCTGCTTTAGTGTTTCAAAAGATAATTTTAAGGGATCATATTGGATGAGGAGAGAGCGATAGGTAGGGATAAGGTCGATCAATCCAAAAGGGGGATCGGCTTTAATCCTATTATACAAAATTTGGACCCTTTGATTAATCAGGGGATCTATGGTCTTCCCGAACTCAACGGATAGAGCCGAATCACCGCAGGGAAGGATCCTGGGGGAATCCATCGTTAAAGCCCCAGGAAGGCCTTTTGGACGGCATCGCTACTGAGCAGTTCTTTGCCTGATCCCTTTAAAATGGTCCGGCCCGTTTGGAGGATATAGCCATGGGTACAAATCTCGAGGGCTTCCCGCACATTCTGTTCCACCAACAGAATGGTCATCCCCTGCTCCTTTAATTGCTTGATGACCTTAAAAACCTCATCCACCAAGATCGGAGCCAGGCCCAAAGAGGGTTCATCCAATAAGAGCAGTTTCGGATCCGACATCAGTCCCCGGCCTATGGCCAGCATTTGCTGTTCCCCACCGGAAAGGGTGGCAGCGGCTTGCAGACGCCGCTCCTTTAATCTGGGAAAAAGGATAAAGGTCCTCTCCAAAAGGCCTATAATTCGAGATTTATCCGAAAGGATATAGGCCCCCAGGAGGAGATTCTCTTCTACGGAAAGGGGACGGAATAGTTTTCGGTCTTCCGGGATACAAACCACCCCACGGCGGACGATCTCGGCGGTATTCAATTCCGTCAGGGCCGAGCCATTAAACAAAATTTCGCCTTTAGTCGGTCGCAGGACCCCCATAATGGCCTTAAAAAGGGTCGATTTACCGGCCCCATTGCCGCCCACCACCGAAACCAGTTCTCCCGGCTTGACCTCCAGGGAAATATCCTGAATAACCGGGAGACCGGTATAGCGCACTTCTATGTTTTTGACGTCCAGCATTATGGTTTGGTCTGGTCCCCTGTCTTTTTGAGAAAACCTTCTCCTAAATAGGCCTTGATGACTTCCTCATTTTGAATGACCTCCTGAGGATCCCCTTCGGCAATCTTTCGGCCGCTCTCCAGGACGACCACTCGTTTACTCAAACGCATGACCAGCTCCATGACATGTTCTGTTAAAAGGAGAGTCACCTTCTTTTCTTGGTTTATCTTTTTCAACAAGCCGATCAGCTCTTCGATCTCTGAAGGATTCAGACCGGCGGCGACCTCGTCCAAGAGGATCATCTTCGGCTGCGTGGCCAAGGCCGTCGCCAAGGTCACCCTTTTCTGAGCGGCCACGGGGATCTCGGTCATCATTAAGTTGGCTTGGGCCTCAATACCCATAAAGGCCATAATCGTCCGGGCCTGTTCCTGGGATTGTTTTCGGGAAGCCGTCTTCAAAAAGGCCCCGTTCATGACATTCTCCAGGACATTGAGGTCACCGGAGGCCCCATAGACCTGGAAGGTCCGAGCCAGACCGAGGCGGGCGATCTCAAAATCTCTTAAAGGAGTAATATCCTTTCCCTCGAAAAAAACCTGTCCGGAAGTCACCGGAAAAAATCCCGCAATACAATTAAACAAGGTGGTCTTACCGGCCCCGTTCGGACCGATCAGCCCGACGATTTCGCCGGCCTCTACGGAAAAGGAGACGCCATGATTCGCCCGCAGTCCTCCAAAATCTTTGGTCACATCCTGGATCTTCAACAGACTCATGGGCCTTTTCTCCCCCTCCGCCGGATCTTTTCGACAAGGCCCCAGATCCCCCTGGGTTCAAAGGCGGCTACCACCATGATGATTGTACTGTAAATAATCAGATCAATCCCCACTAAACCTGCTGAGGCCCCTAACCATTCCTTGAGATAACTCTTCATGGGAATCAGGATAGCCGCACCGATAATCGGCCCCCAAAGGGACCCGGCCCCGCCCAGCATGGCCATCAAGGCGATGAGCACTGAGATATCCAGACTCATGGTGTCTTCCGGTTCGATATTTTTAATATAACAGGCATGAAAGGAACCGACCACGCTGACAAAGGCCGTGGCCACGGCATAGGTCTTGATCTTGGCCCAATGGACGTCAATACCTAAGGACCGGGCAATGTCTTCATTATCTTTGATGGAGCGGAGTTGAAAACCCAATCGGGATTTTCGAAACCAGTTCAAATAAAATAAGGCCACAAAAAAAATCCCCAGGATCAGATAATAATAATAGACATCTTCTCGAAAAATCAGGCGATAAAAATCTGGGGGATTATATTTAATCGGTGAAATCTCCAAACCTCTGGCGGCTCCGACGAATTTCCAGATCTCAAAAATATCTTTCAGGACCAGAGAGGTGGCGATGGTGGCGATGGCAAAGTAATGGCCTTTTAAGCGGAAGAGGGGATAACCGATAATAAAAGACCAGCCTACGGACAATAAAAGGCCAAGGGGCATGGAAAACCAGAAAGGGATATCCCAACGGATCAAAAGCACGGCCGTGGTATAAGCGCCTATGCCTACATATTGGGCCTTGCCCAGATCCACCTGGCCGCCATATCCCCCGATGGTATTCCAACCCATGCCGTAGACGCTGAACATCAGGAATTGAATCATGGTGGCCATGGCAAAGCTGGAATGGGGGAACAAGGGGAAGGTAATCAGGAAAAGGCCCACCACGAGGGCCAGAGTGCGGTCCAGGCGAGGAAAATCCGAAAAATCAAAGGCGTTTCTTATTGCTTCCATCCGAATAAGCCTCGGGGCCGGAGAACCATGATCAGGAAATAGGCCAGATAGACCAGGGTATATTTGAAAGAGGTCATGGGGACCTGTTCCATCCACTTGATCTGGAAGGTATAGGTCAGGGAATCCCAGATGCCCGGGAATTCGGTTATCGTACCCACCACCAGTCCGGCGAAAAAGGCCCCGGGGACACTGCCAAACCCGCCCAAGGCCACAATGGTGAAGGCAATCATGGTAAAGAGCAACCCCACAAAGGGGTTGACGGACCAAAAATTGACTAATAGGGCCCCGGCCAGGGTCGCTGTGGCCCCACCCAGACCCCAGGCCAGGGCATTCATCCATTCGGTTTGAATACCCATATAACGGGCCCCTTCAGCATTGAGCGCTGTGGCCGTCAGGGCCTTGCCGATTTTGGTGCGGTTCATCAACAGCCAGATACCGACAAAGGCGATCACCGCCAGCAGAGCGGCAGCCAGTTTGGTGGCCGGTAAAACAACTCCCATCCCGACTTCAAAACTCTTCCCCACCAAAATCCCTTTGTGAATGGCCCGATCCTCCGATCCCATCAACAATAAAGCCACATTACGCAGAAACAGCATCAGGCCGAAGGTGCCTAAGAGTTGAGCGACCATCGGTCCGCGCAAGAGGAATTTGGCCAGTCCGTAATAGCAACAGAGGCCCAACAAAAACCCTACTCCGGCAGCCACCGGGAGACTGAACAAGGGGTCCATTCCGGTGACCTGGGCGGTCAACAGACCGGCATACATGCCGATCATCAGATATTCGCCGTGGGCAAAATTGACCATATCCATGACCCCGAAGATGATAGTCAATCCTAAGGCGACAATGGCCAAGACCATCCCCAACAATAAGCCGGAGACCAGGGCACTCAAGAGAATTTCCATCTAAATTATTCCCTGATCAGTATTAATTACCATTGGGGATTTCAAATTGGGTAAGAAGCCAGATAGTTCTCCTACTCCGCAATCCGAAATCCCCAATCGTCAAATGGAGATTAGAATCCCTTAAAAGGATAAATCAGATTGGCCGTAGCCACGTCAAAAGGAAAAACGATTTCCAGGGTGATGTTTCCATCCTTGTCTTTTTGATACTGACCGATCATCCCCGAACCCAAGGCGTTCTGTCCCAGGTCATGGCCGCTGGTATTGAATTTGATCCCCGCCCAAGGGACAATAAGCTGATCCCCGGGGATATGCAGGGCATTCGCCGCCTTCTGGATATCGGCCGGTTTGCTGGATCCGGCCTTTTCCAAAACCTCGACCCAGGTCTGAACCCCGGTAAAGGCCCGGGCGGAGGCGCCGCTCAAATCTCGACCGGTCTTTTTCTTATAAAAATCATTAACCTGCCCGGACACTTTTTTAACCGTCGCTACCTTGGGCAGAAAGACTGTTCGGGTCATAACCCCGATGATATCATCTCCTAGGGTTGTTTTGAATTCCGGGGCCTCAAACCCGGCGTTCTGCCCCCAAACAATTTTTGGCTGGGCCTTTTGGGCCTTGAGGGTTTTCATCATCAAAATGGCATCGGAGGCATAAGAGGCGAACAGCATGGCATCCGGTTTAACGGCTTTCAACGAGCCAATTTCACTGGACAAGTCGGTTGATTTGGCAGCGTAGAGGATGGATTTCTTGACTGAAAATCCGTAGTCTTTGGCAAAGGACTCAATCAACTGGGAAACATGGGATCCCCATTCGGTTTTTTCACAGGCCGAGGCCAGATTAGCCAACTCGGCTTTGGGCACAGCCTTTACTCCTTTGCCCTTGCCCTCGGTCACCCCCTTTAAGAAATCAAATAAATCCTTGGTGAAAGTCACATCGTGGGGAGTGGTCCGCCAAAACCATTTAAATCCCCTCTCGGTCAAGGCCGGGGAAGTGGAAGAATCATTGATCATCGGAATGCCGTACTGTTCACAAATGGCACTGACCGTCTTGGTCACGGCACTGTGATAACATCCCAAGATGCCGACAACCTTGTCATCCAGGATCAGCTTTTTGGCCAAGTCCGCCCCCAATGTCGGGTTTCCTTCATGATCTTTAAAAATCAATTCAATTTTGGCATTGCCCTGACTTTTAATCCCCCCTCGTTTGGCCATAGCCATGGCGATATTCGGGTAAACATTATTGGCAATTTCCAAAGCCAATTCGGCCCCGGCCCGAAGCTCTCGGCCTTCAGCCGCCGCCCCGCCGGTCAAAGGATAAATAACCCCGATTTTAATCACATTGGCAGCGGAGAAAGCCGGCCCACTGCTTAGAAGCACGCTTATTGCAGCTAAGGTCAAAAGAAATCCCCACTTTTTTTTCATAAACCCCTCCTCATTTTTGACTGTTTGATAATCCTGATTTTTAAATATATAGAAGAAATGACTTTACCTGTCAAGGGTCATCCCCCCTTTAGGCAAATATTAAAACAAGGAGAGTCTAGGGCTGGCAAAAAATATGAGCGAAGATTTGAGCATCTTTGATGAGATCTGACAACCGGCAATACTCGTTGGGTTGATGGGCGGTTTCGGTAGAGGTACACCAGACAGCGGCCGGAAGACCCACTTGACGGAAAAAAGCCGCTACCGTTGCCCCGCCGATCCCTTTGGAAAAGGACTTTTGACCGGTTACGTCGGCAATGGCCTTTTGTAAGGCCAGCACCACCGGGGCATCATCCGCTGTCGCCGGAGGGGCCTGAACGGCATTGACAACCTCCAGTTTGATACGAACCCCTGTTTTCTCCTCTACACCGGCGACGATCTCCCTTATCTTTTCAATGACTTTGGCCATCGGATAATCCGGGAGGATACGGCAATCCAGGTAAAAGATATCCTGGCCGGGAATGGTATTGACATTAGGCACATTGGACTCTTTTTGAGTCGGTTCAAAGGTGCTGGTAGGAATATCAAACCTGGGGTCTTTTTTATTAAAAACTTTAGCCAGTTTTTCCAGGGCCAGGATTAAATGGGCTGTTCCGCGGAGGGTATTAATCCCTAAATCCGGTCGGCTGGCATGACATTGCTTTCCTTTTAAAGTAAATCTCAGCCATAAGAGGCTCTTTTCGGCCACCTCGATCAGGGTTCCCTCCGAATTCCCGGCATCAGGGACAATAATCAGGTCTTCGGGCTTAAATAGCTTCCTTTCGCGTTTCAAGACGAATTCCAAACCCTTATGGCTTCCGGTTTCTTCATCGGAGACCCAAATAAGTCCTATTGAAGAAGCGGGTTTCAGTCCTTCCTCCTGCAAGGCCTTGACCGCAAAAAAGGAGGAGACGATCCCATGCTGGTTATCCTCTACTCCACGGCCATAGATTTTATCACCGACCCTTTTTAATTCAAAGGGATCAGTCTTCCATAATCCGAGATCTCCAACTGGGACGATATCCATATGGCTCAAAATCCAGATTGTGCGAGACGGGTGTTCCCCTTCAAAAATGGCCAGGAGATTGGGCCGAAGGCCCTGGGGGGTTTGGGGATCCGGACAGGGAACGGAGATTAAGCGTTTCGGAGATAAGGTTTGAATCAGTTTTTCCAGATAGAGGGCTTTGACATACTCACCGTCTCCCCCGTTTTGCGGCCCCAGGGCCGGAATGGCCGTCAAATCCCTTTGAAGAGCAATCATCTGGTCTTTATAACCGGCGATCCGCCTTTTAATTTTTCCCCAAGCTGGGCCGAAATCCCTTTTAATGGGTTGAGGTCGAAGGGCCATTTTGGATCCTTTCAATCTGGTCCGATAAAAATTGAACCTGCTTCAATACGTCCGGATTTTTTTTCATGACCTTTTCCAGAGAATTAACCGCATAGATCACCGAGGTCACATCCCGATTAAAGGCCTTGCCGATGATCTCCAGGGTCTGGCCGGTGAATTTTTTACTTAAAAAAATGGAGAGATTTCTAGGAATTAAATAGATCCGCTTCCGGGAAGGAGAAGTCATTTCCTCGACGGTAATCCGGAAGTATTTCCCCACCAGATCTTTAATCCCTTGAATAGAAATCTCCTGCTGATCCTGAATCTGTTCTTTAACCACCCTTTCAGCCAGGGTCAGGTCCAGAACCTGATTCAATAAAGTGGCCAGGGCGGACATCCGGATCAGGCATCCCTCTAACTGCCTCATATCCTTAAATGGCTTACTGGCAAGGTATTCCTTTACCTCCCCAGGAAGGTCAATACCCAACAAGTGTGATTTTTTCTCAACAATACAGCGCCTGGTTTCAAAATCCGGGGGTTCTATGGGACCGATCAGGGCTGAATTTAATCTGGATTTTAATCTGCTTCCCAGACGGGGGATATCCTTAGGCGGCAAAGAACTGGTAAAGATTATTTTTTTATTGTCATTTAGAAGGGCATCCAAAGTAAAACTTAATTCTGATTGGGTGATCTCTTTTCCGCTTAAAAAATTCACCTCTTCCAGAAGCAGATAGTCGCAGTTTCGACGATATTTGTCCTTGAATGACTCCATAGAATTGGATTTCAAAGAACAGACCATTTCATTGGCAAAATCTTCGGCTGAAAGATACAGGACCTTGGCTTGCGGTTTATGCCTTTGGATATAATTCCCCACGGCTTGGGACAAGTGGGTTTTACCCAATCCGGCAGAGGAAAAAAGATATAAGGCGTTATTGTACAGATTTTTTTCCGAGGCCAGGGCCATAGAAGCCAAGTAGGCGAATTGATTACTGGGTCCGGTTACAAATTGGTCGAAGGTAAAGCTCTCGTTTAATCGAAATCCATTTTTTCGTTCAAACCCAGGCAAAGGAAACTGCTGGGCCTTGGCCAGTGAGGTCGAAACGGGCTGAAGGGCGGATATCTGTAAGCCGATGGCCGGGGCCTGGGGCTTTAAGGTTTGCGCCACTTGACAAATAATCGCATAATACTTTTCCCGAACCCACTTCAAAAAAAAGTCGTTCGGGCAGCCCAAGACGATTTCCTGGTCCGAGGAATGGATGGGGGTCATTGGTTCAATCCACATCCGATATTGATTCTCCGGAATTTCGGCCTTAAGCCGTTCTTTAATGGTTTGCCAGGAAGAGTCTCTCATATAACCAAAGTAATGCCTAAAATAAGCTTCTACTATCCAACATCCTTAAGGGTAATACTGTCGAATGGATGGATACCTTAACCGGGACAAATATAAAAAAAAATATTTCCCGAACCTTGTTGAGACGAAGCCAGCAGACTAGCCCTTGGGCTTTTCCCAGCCGAAATACGCTTCACCGTTTGGAGAAGATATCTGGTTCCAGGGATCTTTTCGGACATGGACCTCAAAAATAAAAACAACCCCAAACAGTCTATGGCTTATTGGGAAAACCTTCTCCCCAGTCCCTGCTCTATCCAGGGCAATGCATGATCTTCTGTCGCCTAAAAAAAAACATTATGAGACGGGTTATAGGTAAACCCTCTTAGGTTGGATGACGGTGTTTTTAACTTAGGAGTGGTTGACTGTCAAATCCCAAGGGGCAAGTTTTTCAGTTAGGCTTCCCCTGGCATCAAGGGCTGTAAAATAGGGCCATATACTTGGCGGAAAACGATTCCCTAGATCTAACTGTTTAAAACTATTTTCTATATTAGCATTTAAATAATTAACTTAAAATTTATGGAGTTATAAGCCGAAGACAACTTCTTAGTTTTTTTCTGACAAGAAAGGGATCTTCTTTTTTCTTCGTTTTTCTTTGTTTTTTAAAGCCATCCTGCCTTAAAGGGTCAAAAATCAGTTTTCAGGATTTTGCTCGGTCTCCGATGGGCGGAAAGACTAAGAGGGTGGCCCCCCCGGTTGTCTCTTCAAGGCTTGAATAGGGCAAATTACGATCCCTATTAAAAATAGCCCTTTATTTTTAAGACCCTGCCCAACTAAAATTTTTTTTGGCTCCTCCGGAGAATCCCCTCCATTTCGTCCTTGATCGCTTCTAACCTCTCAGGGGACTGGGCTTCAAATCGCAAGACCAGGACCGGCTGGGTATTGGAGGCCCGGATCAATCCCCAACCATCATCGTACAGGACTCTCACCCCGTCTACGTCAATAATCGGATGATTCCGGGCGAGCTCATTCTTAACCTCCTCGACTAATTGAAACTTGTTTTCTTCAGAGGTCTCCACCCGGATTTCCGGGGTTGAATAGGTTTTGGGAATTCCGGACAAAAGGTCGGGGATTTTCTTCCCGGTGTTGGATAAAATTTCCAATAAACGTAAAGAGGCATAGACGGCATCATCAAAACCAAAATAGCGATCGGCAAAAAAGATATGGCCGCTCATTTCACCGGCCAAGACAGCCTGGACTTCTTTCATCTTTTTCTTAATCAGGGAATGACCGGTCTTCCACATTATCGCCTGGCCTCCCCGGCTGGGGATATCCTCATAAAACGTCTGGGAACATTTTACTTCACCGAGGAAGATGGAACCGGGTCGTCTCTGGAGGATGTCTCGGGCAAAAAGGATCAACAACTGATCCCCCCAAATGATGTTTCCCAAATGGTCAATGACGCCCAGACGGTCTCCATCACCGTCATAGGCTAAACCGACATCCAATCTTTCCCGGAGGACCAGATCGACTAATTCTTTAACGTTATCCGGGACGGTCGGATCCGGTTCATGGTGGGGAAACGATCCATCCACCTCACAGTATAAATCAAATACCCTACAACCCAGTTTCCTGATGATGGGCAAGGCCAGCCATCCTCCGGTTCCGTTCCCTCCATCCAGCCCTACCCGCAAAGGTCCGCCAAGGTGGATATCTTTACTGACAAAGTCCTGATAAGCCGGAAGGACATCATCTTCCTGAATCGTTCCCCTTCCTGAAAGAAAATCTCCTGTCTCGGCAAGGTGGGCAATTTTTTGAATGTCGGCCCCAAAGATCGTATCCGGCCCGCTGCAAATCTTGAAGCCGTTGTACTCCGGAGGATTGTGGCTGGCGGTGATCATGATCCCGCCGTCGGCCTGGAGCTGGCGGATAGAGAAGTAAAGCAAAGGGGTGGGACAGACACCGATATCGATGACCTGAGCCCCTGTGGCTAATAATCCTTTCAAAAGGTGTTCTCTAAAAGCCCCTGAAGTGAGCCGGCCATCCCGGCCCAAGGTAATCCTTTTTTTCCCTTGTCGGCCCAAATAGGTGCCCATGGCCCTTCCCAGGGTGACGACTTCATCCAGAGTAAGTTCTTTATCGACAACGGCCCGGATATCATATTCCCGAAAAATGTGAGGTTTCATTTATCCCCTTCAGAATAACACCTTATAACAGCTCTTTCTTTCCCTGCTTCTCTAATACTTCGACCATTTTTTTAACCTCCTGGGCCCTTTCCCGGGGACAAACCAGGATCGCATCGGTCGTATCCACGACCACCATATCTTTTATCCCGATCAAGGCCACCGCCTTCTGGGGACTATAGACCAGACATCCCTGACTATCCAGAACCCAGGCAGGACCAGTCACACAATTCCCATTTTGATCCTTCGGTTGCAACTGATAAACCGCCTCCCAGCTCCCGACGTCGTTCCAGCCGAATTCCCCACCCAGCATCAAGACGTTGTCGGCCTTTTCCATGATGGCATAATCAATAGAGATATTCTCCATCGCTTCATACCCTGCCAATAAGGCCTTGCCCCACTCCTGGGTCCCCCAGAACGGCTTAAGCTTCTGGACTTCATTATACATGTTCGGATCCAAGAGGGAAAAGGCCTTCAGGATAGCCGGAACCGTCCAGACAAACATGCCGCTGTTCCAAAAAAAGTTTCCACTTTTAAGCATGGCCTCGGCTTGGGATCGATCCGGTTTTTCATGGAAGGCCTTCACTTCCCAAACAGGATGGCCCTTAATTTTCATCACCGATGGGCCCTGTTCGAGATAACCATACCCTGTTTCCGGAAACGTAGGGGTAATCCCCAGGGTGATCAGATAATCCCCTTCTCGAGCGGCTTGAACAGCAGCCAAAAGGGTATCCAAAAATGAAGGGACCTGGGAGATATAATGGTCAGCCGGCAGGACGGCCATCGTGGCCGTTGAATCGATTTGTTCCAAAATAAGGCCCATCAATCCGATACAGGGTGCCGTATTGCGCCCCAAAGGTTCAACAATCAGTCGGTTGTCCGGCAAATCGGGCAGGAGCTCTTTAGTGGCTTCGGCTTGGGCCGTCTCGGTCACCACAAAAATATGATCCCAATCCGTTAAAGGAATGAGGCGGTCGATAGTCTGTTCCAGAATGGGTTTGGGACCCACGATGTCCAGCAATTGTTTAGGTCTTTGATTCCGACTCCGGGGCCAGAAACGTGTCCCCCGCCCGCCGGCCATGATGATAAAATATAAGGCTGAATCCATCTAATACCTCAATGTAACGTTCTTCCAACAGGTTAGTACGAAAATAGAATCCGAGATCTCCCGGGGGCTCTGCTCTATTTTCATCTTTGGTTGTGCCATGCCCTTGGCAGGGCATGGGAATTAATACGTAAATAGGGTTCAAAGCCGTACTCACCCTGTTTTCATGCTTCGTGGTGCCATGCCCCAAAGGGCGGGGCCTGGGAATTAGTTAGAAAATAGAGTTTGAGGCCAATCAAGGCCCTCCGATATTTTCATCTTTCGTGGTGTCACGCCCCAAAAGGCGGGGCCTGGGAATTAAACCGGAATCGGTCATCATTAAAGGGATTCCGGAAATCGGGGCCCCCTGTCTCTCAGAAAAATAAGCCGGTTCCGGTCTCAGTTATTAGACATTTGACAGCCGGTTCCGGGCACCCGGGGCATCTTCCCGTCCTTCCAGAAAGGAGAAATCTCCCTCAGGCGGGCGATAATGGGGGGAAGGTGTTCCAAAACGTAATCAATCTCCTCTGCGGTATTATAGGTGCTCAGGCTGAAGCGGATGGACCCATGGGCGGCAGTAAATGGGACTCCCATGGCCCTGAGGACATGGGAAGGTTCCAGAGAACCCGAGGTACAGGCCGAACCGGAAGAAGCGCAGATTCCTAATTTATTTAATAAGAGGAGAATGGATTCTCCTTCAACGTATTCGAAGCTGATGCTCAAGGTATTCCCTAACCGATCTTTTTGGGATCCATTAATCAAAACCTTTGGGATCGTCTCCATAATCCCCTTTTCCAGTTTGTCCCGTAAGGCGGTCACTCGTTTGTTCTCGCCTTCCAGGTGTTGATTGGCAAGCTGGCAGGCTTTCCCCAGACCGATAATATAAGGAACGTTTTCGGTACCGCCCCGGCGTCCCCTTTCCTGATGACCGCCGATGATAAAAGGGGTAAAACGGGTCCCTTTGCGAATATAGAGGACTCCGATACCTTTGGGGGAATGGAGTTTATGCCCGGAAAAAGATAGAAGATCGATCGGGATTTTTGAAAGATCAATGGGGAGCTTGCCTACGGCCTGGACGGCATCGGTATGAAAAACCACCCCCTTGGACTTGACGATTTGGGCGATCTCTTCGATCGGAAAGAGGACCCCGGTTTCATTATTGGCCCACATGATGCTGACCAGGGCCGTTTCCTCCGTCATAGCGGCGGAGAGATGATCTAGATCCAGGCGACCTTCCCGATCAACCGGCAGACTGGTTACCTTATATCCCTTTTTGGAAAGAAAGGTGGCCAGATTGCCGACCGCCGGATGTTCCACTCGAGTGGTGATAATATGATTTTTTTGGGGATAAGAATTCAGGGTTCCCCAAATAGCGGCATTGTCGCTCTCTGTTCCGCAACTGGTAAAAACGATTTCCGCAGGATCGGCCCCGACGAGGGCCCCTACCTGCTCCCGGGCCTTTTGAACTTCTTTGGCCACTTGTCCCCCAAAGGAATGCATACTGGAGGGATTCCCATAAAACTCCGAAAAATAGGGCGCCATAGCCTCCACGACCTCAGGGGCCGTTTGGGTGGTAGCATTATTGTCCAGATAGACCACCTTCATATCTTGACCTCCTCCACCGTTATTTCCGGAGAAACAAATTCTTTGAATTTGATTTCCACATAATCTTTTAAGGTGACTTCAGCAGCACGGCAGGAAGAGCAGGCCCCCCGCAGAGCGACTAAGACCTTATTCCCCTCTATATCGATTAATTCGATATCCCCTCCATCGGCCTTTAGCGCCGGTTTGATCTCTCGTTCAAGAGTTTCTTCAATCAGTCTCATTTTCTGAACATTGGTCAGGCGTCTCGGGCTCGTTTCGGCTTGAACGGCAGTAGGTTTTTTTTCTTCCTTAAGGATCCGGGTTAAGATGGCCTCGATTTTATCGTGGCAGGATTCACAGCCTCCTCCGGCCTTGGTGTAATTAGTAACCTCTTCCCGGGTTTTCAACCCATTCTCTCGAATCACCCGTTCAATTTCCTTATCGGTGACCCCGAAACATTCGCAAACGATTTCCCCTTCCTCCATTTTAGGGATGGTTTGCCCCCGGTAGTTGGCAATGGCCGCGGTCAAGGCTTGTTCTCCCATAACCGAACAGTGCATTTTTTCCTTAGGAAGGCCTCCCAAAAAGTCGGCAATATCTTTATTGGTGATCTTGGCGGCTTCCTCCAATGTTTTTCCCTTAATTAATTCGGTAAGGGCGGAAGAGGAGGCAATGGCACTGGCACAGCCAAAGGTTTGAAATTTAGCCTCTTGTATCCGTTTTTGTTCATCCAGCTTGAAGGTCAGCCGCAGGGCGTCCCCGCACGCCAGAGACCCCACTTCCCCGACTCCATCCGGGTTTTCAACTTCCCCGATATTGGGAGGATTTTCAAAATACTGTTTTACTTTCTCTGTATAATCCCACATAAAAACCTCTCCGGGTTTAAGGGTGTAATGTATAAGGTTCAAGGAATCTCAAATAGTCGCAGAAATCAGGGGCCATTTCGGCAGAAGATCTTTCCTTTCTCTGAGACCTTAGACCTATTAACTTAAACCTATTTTTATTTAATGTGTGTATTGGACCAGTTCAATCAAGATACCGTTCGTCCCCTTGGGATGTAGGAAGGCGATCCGGGCTTCATGGGCCCCGGGTCGGGCCTGCTGGTCGATTAACGGAACGCCTTTGGCCTTTAATTCTTCCAAGGCCTGATCGATATCCTCCACTTCCAAAGCCAAATGGTGAATGCCTTCCCCTTTTTTATCAATGAATTTATTCATCACTCCCTCGGGATCAGTGGATTGGACCAATTCAATATTGGTCTGTCCGACCGGTACAAAGGCAATTTTAAGCTCTCCGAGACGTTCTTCATGACTGACCGGTAAAGAAAGCATATCCTGATACAGGGCCTTGGCCACATCCGTATCTTTTACCCCAACCCCGATATGGGCGATCCGTTTAATCTTCATGCCTTCAACCCTCCTTGATTTATTTCTTCTTTTATAGTCATTTTCACTTTTAAATTCAAGATAAAAGCCGATGAGAGGAAGTGGAGAAGCCAGGCTAAGGATCTAAGGGGAAGGGCATAGGCTGGATCGTTTTCAAAAGGATCACAGACCCGGAGGATTTCAAAGGGAAAAAAGCCTTCTTTCCGACCGGCAGTTACACCCCGGCCAATCGCAAAGAAAGCTTAACATATCGAAAAAGGACCAGCTTTTCAAATCCACCGGCCTAAATCAGTCACCCTCGGACTGTTTTTGACCGACGGCGAAGAAATGATGGCTCAAGACTCCTGGAGGATGACCAATTCATACTTCCTGGTCCCCAGGCCGATCTTTTCGGCATACTGGAGTTGGATTTCCCAATCGATCTGGGGATAGACCCCGCGGAATTTATCTTCTCCGGATTTATAATTTTTTGTCAGAGCCGAATCTTTATGCCCCGGTTCATTGTTCACCAGATCCACCGAGGCCTGATCTATGGCTACGGGGTCCGTGGAGACCAAAATCCCTATATCCCTAACAATCGGACGATCACTATGGCCATAACAATCACAGGCCGGAGAAATGTCGGTCAGGAAATTGATAAAAATCGCACGGCCCTGTTTCCCTTTCAAAACGCCCAAGGTATATTCGACCATCTTTTCCTGGAAAACGGGAATAGACTCATTCCATTGAATTTGAATGGCCCCTTGGGGACAGGTCAGGATACACTCCCCGCATCCCACACATTTCTCCGGGCGAATAAGAGCTTTTTCTTCCTGGAGGGCGATGGCTTCCTGGGCGCAATGACTGAGGCATTCCCCGCAGGCGATGCATTTCTTTCTCGTCACCTTTGGGGCAATATTGGAATGCTGACTGAGCTTCCCCTCCCGGGAGGCACAGCCCATTCCGATATTTTTTATCGTCCCGCCAAAGCCCGACAACTCATGCCCTTTAAAATGGGCGATACTGACCAGGGCATCGGCGTCCACTATATCAGCAGCGATCGAAACCTTCTTATAATGCTTTTGATTAATCGAAACAGAAAAAGACGACTTTCCCTTAAGCCCGTCGGCAATTAAGAGGGGGGCTCCAACAACAGTATAAGAAAAACCATTTTCCAAGGCCGTCTGAAGATGGGAAACGCTGTCGCTGCGGGTACCCACATAAAGGGTGTTGGCATCCGTTAAAAAGGGTTTTCCGCCCCAGGCCCGGATTTTATCGGTAATGGGGCGGACATATATGGGCTTGACATAGGCGGTATTCCCCTTTTCCCCGAAATGGATCTTAAGGGCCACCAGATTATTTTTCAGCAAAGGCTTGGAAAAGGGAACTAAATCCAGTAGTCGACTGATCCGTCCCAGGCGGTTCTCTTTAGGGGAAGCCTTTAAATCCAAAAAATAAACAGGTTGGCCCATAGTCTTGTCCTTTCTCTTTGAAGGGTTAATTGATCATTAAATACGTTTACGCCTTGGCCCCGGCCTTTTCCTCTTTAATGAAACGCTGCATAATAAAGCCGGCGATGTTAAGACCCAGCCATAATACCAATAAAACCACAAAAACGCCAATAAATCGAATAATCAGAGTCGCCCAGATCCAGGTCCAATTGTCTTTAACAAGGGTGACCGTTGTTTTGGGGCCTCCGGTCTTGGAGATGATAATGGCATGCCATTTGGATCCACCCTGATCTTCGATATACATCTCCTCTTTCCAATCCCGGTACCGGGCATCAGGATACCGCTTCAGAGCGTCTTTATACCAGGCCAAAACCTGGTTGTAGGGCAAATTAAGCTCATAATTCTGCCGGGTCGGCTCTCCTTGTAAAGGTGACCCGCCGGGCATGATCGGAGCACCCATCCATTGAGGTCCCTTGGGAATCACCAGGGCAGAGTCCACCGGACCTTTCACCGCTTCAGCACTTGTTGGGCCCCCGGGTTGGGCCCCGGGAGGATTCGTCACCGCCTCTTTTGGGGCCTCCGGACTGGCTTGGAGCAGGGTGATTCCCAATACGGCCAGGGCCAACACCGTACCGATAACTATTAAAAACAAGCTCATCTTTTTCATATGAGTACCCCCTTAATCAAACATTGCCAGGAGCATCCCTGCCGCTGCCGGGGATCCGATGGACCCGCCCAGACAGGCGCCCATGGCATGCATTAACAGATAGTTCCGTTTGTTATATTTAAGGCCCCAAACCTGCGAAACCCTCGGGGCCATCGGGATTGCCGAAACCCCGGAATTCCCGATCAGGGGATTGATCTTATCTTTGACAAAGAGGTTCATCACTTTGACCGTCAGGATCCCCCCCGCCGTACAAACGGCAAAATCAAACAAACCCAGGCCAAAGACCATTAATGGTTTAAAAGAAAGAAATTGTTCGGCCACCATAGAGGCCCCAACGCTGAGCCCCAGGAAAATGGTCACCACATCCATCATCGGTCCGCCGGCTGTGGCCGTCAAACGAGGGACAACCCCGCTTTCCTTCATCAGATTCCCGAACATGAACATCCCCATCAAAGGCATAACGGCCGGGACCAAGAGGGCGATAATCCCGCCGCATATCAGAGGATAGAGGATCTTTTCCGTTTTGGAGACAGGCCGCAAAGTCGTCTTCATTTGAATTTTTCGTTCGGCATCCGTAGTCATCCACCGCATGATGGGGGGTTGAATTAAGGGAACCATGGCCATATAGGAATAAGCCGCCAGGGTATTGGCACTCAAGAGATGAGGGGCCAGTCGGGCAGTTAAGTAGATGGTGGTCGGACCGTCGGCTCCGCCGATAATCCCAACCGAAGCGGCTTCTTTGATCGTAAAACCTAACAGGATCGTCCCGGTAAAGGTCACAAAGACTCCCAATTGGGCTCCGGCACCGATAAGGAGCATCTTGGGATTGGCGATTAGGGGACCGAAATCGGTCATGGCCCCCAATCCCAGAAAGATCAAACAAGGAATCACTTCCCAGATAATCCCGTATTTGTAAAAAAATTGCAGAAGCTGGGGATGCCCTTCAGTGTATCCAAAAAGCGGGGTATTGGGGAAATTGACCAGGAAGATGCCGAAGCCGATCGGCAACAGCAGGTTCGGTTCAAATTCCTTGACAATGGCCATGTACAGGAAAAATAAACCTATACACCACATCACCATTACTTTCCACCCGACATAGATGAATCCGGTGGTCTGTAAGGTGCCCATCAGTAAATCCAACAATTCATTCAGACTCATTGTTCCTCCTCATATGAGTGTCTTTAATTTTCCTTAGGGTTACTAAGGATCTAATTTTTATGTCCTAAAAACAAGTTTATTTTTCAGAGAGTGACTCCCGGCCGTTTCTCTGGCAATCTCTTCCGCCAGGCGGTATTCCTTCGGACCATGAACTTTCCCCTCTAAGATAATGGCCTGACCGCTGTGGGTAACCGACAGGGTCGGGATAAAAAGATCCGGATGAATGGAAATAAGGGCTTTGATTTTTGCTGCCAAGGCCCGGTCTTTCAGCTTCTTGAGGCCTTCTGGAGTAATTCTGTGAATGAAATTCTCTAATGTTTCAATGATTTCTCTGGTTGCTTTTTCGTAACTTTGCATGCCGGTATTAAATACCAGATCATAATGCTGCACATCTTTATAATTTTTTCCGTAGATAGCCCGGACATAACCCGCACGGCTTTTATCAATATCCGTTAGGACCTTTTCGGCTGTCTGCCTATTCACCTTATCCTGTTCCATCATCCTTTTGATCCGAATGTCCATGGGGGCGTAGACTCGAACCTTAAGGACATGGGGGATATCATGTAAAAGAAAGGCACTGCCTCGGCCTAAAATGACAGCTCCACCTTTAAGGGCATAATCATAAATAGTCGATTCGATCAGGGAAATAAAACCAAGATACTCCCGATCGTATTTTTCCCAGATTGTCGGCCGCTCCTCCTCCAATTCATGAGCCAACCTGCCCCATTTCTCGCCCACAGCCTTTAATTTATCATAAATGCAAAATCTGTCCACCAAGACAAAACCCAGTTGTTGCGCCACGGCTTTCCCGATTTCCACCGATCCGTTTTTATATTCCCGTGAAAGAGTTAATATGGCCAACCCTTCCTTTCCTTCCGGATGAACGGCGGGAATCGTCGGTATGACGACCGGGTGGGCCGGGACCTCTCGAACCATCGTCCATTTCAACCAGGCCTTCCCGGTCACCAGAACTCCGACCATAAAAAGGGCTTCAACGCTGTATTGGACAAATTGGGAGGGGTGAAAATGTTGCCTTACAAAGGGATCGCTGATCATCATTTCCCCGCCTACCCGACCAAGGATGGCGGCCCCCAGATAGATCACAAGGGGATATTTGTCCATCAATTTCGAGAGAAGGTTACTGGTAAAAACGACCAGAGGGATACTTAACCCCAGACCGAAGAGCAGCAGAAAGAGATTGCCTTTGGAGGCTGCGGCCACGGCCAGAACATTATCCAAGGACATGGTAATATCGGCGACCAGAATCACCCGGATGGCCTGCCAAAGACTCTTGGCTTCTTTATGGACCTCTTTTTCGTCGGTCACTTCCACAAAGAGCTTAACGGCGATCCAGACGATCAGTGCCCCACCGACAAATTTGATGAATTGTATTTCTAAAAGTCGGGAGGCAAAAAAGGTCAGGACCACACGGAGGATAACCGCTATGGAAGAACCAAAGGCAATCCCTTTAATTCGTTGGGGCCTGGGTAGGGAGCGGACGGCCAAGGCGATAATGACGGCATTATCCCCGGAAAGGATGAGGTTTATCAGGATGATACTGAAAAAACTGACGAGAAAGTCCCCGTTGAACGAAATGTGTCCTAAGATTCCCAAATCCACCGAATGTCCATCCTTGGTTAGTACCGGTTTTTTATCCGGTTTTTATTCGAGTCGATCGCTCCTAAAATAAGAAAATACTTCTAATTTTTGGGATTCGGTCATGGGAGGTCTTATTTTTTGGTCGCCCAACCTAAGGCCGGTCCTTTTGTGTCTGGCTAGTGTCTCTTTTCTATGATAGGGTATTTTATTATAGGCACAATGGGCTTGTCAAGATCTTTATAGCTACTTTATGAATAAATTATAACTATATTTTAGCCATCCAAATCCTTCTATCCCCGACTCCTCATCACCCCCTTTGCAGATGATCCCTTTAAGGTTCCGGAAGGCATGAAAGACCTGAGCAGAGAACCTCCGTTGAACCACGTTTTTCTTATTCGTTACTTAAGAATAGACTATTTCTCAAAATGGATAGAATTCATATATTATTTTAGCTTTTTTGAAAAATGGACTACGGATACCCAACAGGAGGACACCGGTGTCCAAGAATGACATTATTTGCCAACATTCCGTTATCCTGGTTTCATTTTTCAAAAAAGCTAAAATACTACGAATTCATCAATGAGGACACCAATGAAGGTCAAGGACGAGACTCTCATTGAAGAAATGCAGGAGATGGGCCTTTTTTCGCTCAGGACTCACTTACTCCCCCAGGGTCGGACGTGGATTCGGCAACCGCTTAAGTGCCTTATTTGGACGCCCTGCAACAAAGAATCAATTCATCAACTGTTAACAAATAGTAACTTAAGAATAGAATTCTACGCAAAATGGCAAGAATATAAAAAAGAACAGACCTTGAACCCGGACCAATGAAAGTATTTTTTTTACCCTTATCTCTTGGTTCCGGCTGGTCCGGGTTGGGGGGTTTTGGGTTCGGCCTTTTTGGTTTCAGGATTGGTATATTTATAATCTACCCAACCGGAGCCCTTGGTTTTAGCCAAATTCCAAACCCCCCTTAAAGGGTCTTAAACAAACCGACAAAGAGGCCTCCACTTATTCCTTCAGTTCTTCTCTGGTCTTTCTAAAAGACGGCAGGAGGACAGCCGCCATGGCCAGCATGGCCAGGATAAGCAGTGTGGCGCTGATAGGCCGCTGAACGAAGACCAGGGGATTGCCTCGGGAGAGCAGCATGGCCCGGCGCAGGTATTCTTCCATCATGGGCCCAAGGATAAAGGCCAGGAGCATAGGAGCGGGCTCGCAATCCAATTTGGAAAAAACATAACCCAAGAAACCGAAAAGGGCCATAAAAAAGATATCAAATTCCGTATTCTTCAGACTGAAGACCCCAATACAACAAAAGGCCAGAATGGCCGGGTAGAGGTGTTTATATGGAATCATGATCATACGCACCCAGATCCCGATCAAGGGCAGGTTGAGAATAACCAGGAAGAGATTGCCCACCCACATGGAGGCGATAATGCCCCAGAAGAGGACCGGCTGTTCGGTAATGACCGAAGGGCCTGGCTGAATGCCTTGAATAATCATGGCCCCGATCATCAAAGCCATGACCGGATTAGAAGGTATCCCCAGGGTCAGCATGGGGATAAAGGAAGTCTGGGCCCCGGCGTTGTTCGCCGATTCCGGGGCGGCCACGCCTTCAATGGCCCCCTTGCCGAATTGGGCGGAGTTTTTGGAGACCTTTTTTTCCAAGGAATAGGCGGCGAAAGACCCCAGGATCGAGCCGCTGCCGGGCAGTATGCCGACAGCCGAACCAATAGCAGTACCCCGCAGGATCGGGGCGATCATCCTTTTCCAGTCCTCCTTGGTGGGCATCAGGCTGGTGATTTTGGCTATAATCGACCGGTGTTCCTGTTGTTCCAGGTTGCGGGTGATCTCCGTCAGACCAAACATCCCCATGGCCACCACCACAAAACCGATGCCGTCGGCCAGGTCGGGGATCCCAAAATTGAAGCGCTGGGTCCCGGAGGTGACATCCGTCCCCACCAGTCCCAAAAGCAAACCCAGCACGACCATCCCAATGGCATGGAGCAACGATCCCTGGGCCAAGACAATCGAGGCCACCAGCCCGAGGACCATCAGGGAAAAATACTCTGCCGGTCCAAACTTCAAGGCCACCTCTGAAAGCAGCGGAGCAAAAAAGGCGATAATAAAAGTCGCCACCGTCCCGGCGAAAAAGGATCCAACCGCCGAGGCGGTTAAGGCCACTCCGGCCCGGCCCTGTCGGGCCATCTGGTAGCCGTCCAGAGTGGTCACTACTGAGGCCGCCTCACCGGGAAGGTTGACCAGGATGGAGGTGGTGGATCCGCCGTACTGTGAACCATAATAGATCCCGGCCAGCATGATCAGGGCCGATACCGGCTGCAGAGAAAAAGTAATCGGCAGCAGCATGGCAATTGTCGCTGTCGGCCCCAACCCTGGAAGAACCCCGATCGCCGTCCCGACAAAAACTCCGATCAGACAATACAGCAGATTGGCTAAAGATATGGCTGTGGATAGACCGGTAGCTAAATTATTTAATATGTCCATAGACTATTAAACCCTCCTTCCCTGAGTTAAAAACCTTTTCCTTCAGTCTATCACCCACCAAACCAGGGGCCTATGATGGGCAGTGGGATACCCAGCCCTTTGAGAAAGACCAAGATGCAAAATGCAGTCAGGCCGACGGCCATGAGGAGGGAGGAGCCCCACTTAAATTCCTGACTGGCGTAGGCGCTGATTATTACCAAGAGGGGCAAGGCCACAATCATTCCGGTGTGACGAACCAGCAGTCCGAAAAGGACGGCTGCTCCCAAGACCATGGCCATCCCCTTGAAAGCAAACTTCCCTATGGGTGTTCCGGTATGGAGGAATGATTGGATAAGGGAAATCGCCCCGATAAGAATCAGCAGCCCGCCAAGGATGGAAGGGAAATAGGCCGGCCCCATCTTGGTCGCCGTCCCCATCCCATATTCACGGGCCAAAAAGATCGCGCTGGAACCGAAAAAAATATAGATCAATCCGGTCCAAAAATCTTTCGCACTGCGGATCATAACTGCCCTCCTGATCTGAATATGTTAAGATTTCCGAAGGCCAGAATCACGACAACTCCGGATTAATCAGCGTAGGCCCCGGCCTTTTTCAGGATCGGCCCCCATTTGTCGATTTCCGCTTTCAGGTGCTTGCGCAGGGCCTCGGGGTTGGCCCGATCATCACTGACCGGGGCGGTCCCCAAGTCGGCAAACCGTTGCTTGACCATGTTGTCTTTCAGGGCGAACTGCAAGGCCTTGGTCAGCTTGTCGATGATCGGCTTCGGCGTCCCTTTGGGGGCATAAAGGGCATGCCAGATGGTCACCTCAAATCCTTTCAGACCTGCTTCATCCATGGTCGGGATATTAGGCAGTGAGGGAACACGTTTTTTGGTCGTTACGCCATAAACCTTGATCTTTCCGGCCTTGATCTGGCTGGTCGTGTTGGTCGTCTGGTCGCACATAATGTCCACCTGCCCGCCCAGCAGGTCGTTCATGGCCGGGCCGGTGCCGCTGTATGGGATGGTGGTCAGGTCCGTCTCGATGCTGCTCTGGAAAAGGGTCCCACAGAGATGAGAGGCCGCCCCCAGTCCGGCATTGGCCAGGTTTACCTTGGTCTTATTGGCTTTGACGTAGGCAATCATTTCTTTGAGGTCTTTAGGAGGAAAGTCTTTCTTGGCCACCAGGGTCATGGGCACTTCATTGATCAATCCGATAGGCTCAAAATCCTTAATCGGATCATAGGGCAGTTTGCGGTAAAGGGCCGGGGCCGTCGATTGACCAATGTGATGGAGGAAAATTGTATACCCGTCGGGAGGTGATTTGGCCACCCGGTTGGCCCCCAGGGTCCCGCCTGCTCCGCCGACATTTTCGACGATTAATTGCTGATTCAGGTTTTTTCCCATGGGAACGGCCAGGATCCGGGCCACCGTATCGGTCGGACCGCCGGCAGCAAAGGGCACAACAATGGTGATGACCTTGTCGGGATAGTCCTTGGCCAAAGCCGGGTTCCCGCTCATTACAAATCCTAAGGCCAATAAGAAAAAAATTTTTTTCATCCCTTCTTGTCCTCCTTTTATTTGGTCGATTCTTTCTCCCGCCGGGCAGGAAAAAGACTGAGATATTCCTTTGGGATAATTGCGCATGTCTTCAAAGCAAAACCGATGCCAATTCCTCAGAGGGGCCCTCCTGCCATCTAACAACGTGTGATAATTATGATTAATCTAAAAGGCCCTTCTTTTTTTTCCCTGATTGTCCGAAAAACCATAAAAGGGGAAGAATAACCGACCGGAAAACCATCCAAAGACCAAACCCGGACCAGACGGAACCAAAATTGGATTAACCTGACCAAGGTTATCGCTGGTACGGGTATAAGGACTTCTTCTCTAATAAATTCTAGCCAAAAACATTTGAAATTTGGGAGTTAGGAGGTCTTATTTTTAGAGTTGTCCAAAGGTTACTCATAAGGATAATCCGGCCCAAAAGCAAAGTTGATTCGGAGCAGAGCTCTCATCTGTGCCAGTTTCCAACTTTGGTGTAGGCCTTCTTTTGAGGTAAGGCACAAGATAAACTCGGCCAAGAAGCTCCTGAGAAATGGTGGACATTCGGCTTCCGAATGGAAGCCTCTTTCAAAGGTCGACACAGTCGACCGGCTCAAAAAGCAAGACCCCCTGACGCCTGATAAAATGTAAGGGATAAATCCTCAAATGGTCTTTGTAAGAATCTAAAGGCACCATATCTATCTGGAGAAGATCCGGTAGCGGGGGGATGGAAACATTTTCGAAACAGTGATAAGACCTTCAATATCGGAGTGGGACCTATTGGCTTTCCCGGCAAGGCACACAGTCCCAAAAGGAGATGGATTTAAAATGAGCGAATTATTAAATAAGGATTCCTTGATTCATTTAAACCCTTCGGTGGAAATCCCATAGCGCCGCATCTTATCGTATAAGGTCTGTTTAGGCAGACCCAAGGCTTCGCTGACCGCAGCAGCCCGTCCCGAATGGGCCCGAAGGGCTTCTTCAATCAAATAACGTTCAAACTGATCGACCTGTTCGCTTAAAGAACGGGGGGAAGCAGGAGAACCTCCGGATGATCCCCATAAGTCACTGGGCATCCCGAGGACGCCTCGGTCGGCAATATTTCTCAATTCGCGGACGTTGCCTGGCCAATCATAGGTCATCAGTTGGTGCAATTGGGATCTTGAGAAAGTAGGAATTTGGCGATTGTACCGCTGGGACGCCCGTACGAGGAAGTGTTCAAATAACAGCGGAATATCTTCTCGCCGTTCCCGTAAGGGAGGAAGGGTTATTTCCAAAACACTCAGACGATAATAAAGATCCTGGCGGAAGCCCTGTTGAGAAGAGAGTTCTTTGAGGTCCGTCCGGCCCGATGCGGCAATCACCCGGCATTCCATGGGGACGAGATCATTCGATCCCAGGCGCTCAAACTGCCGTTCTTGTAAGGTCCGCAGCAACTTGCTTTGCATGGGAAGTGGCATGGACTCAATTTCATCGAGAAAAAAAGTCCCTTGTCCGGCGTGTTCGATTTTTCCGATACGTCTTTTGACCGCCCCGGTAAAGGCCCCGGCTTCATATCCGAAGACCTCACTTTCAAAGAGGGTTTCAGGCATTCCACCGCAGTTGATGGCGATAAAATTAGATCCCCGACGGTTTCCATGTTCATGGAGACAACGGGCGACCAATTCTTTCCCCGTCCCGGTTTCGCCCAGGATCAACACGGAGGCGTCCGTGTCAGCCAGATTGAGGATCATCCGTCGCAACTGTTCGACGGCCGGAGAGCGACCGAGGATTTTGGCCTCGATACCCTGACGATTTTCCAGTTTTCGCCGCAGGGTTTGATTTTCAAGGGTCAACCTCCGCTTATCCAAGGCTCGTTTGACTGTTTCACTCAACTGTTCCGAGGAAAATGGTTTTTCAATGAAATCGTACGCCCCTTCCCGCATGGCTTCCACGGCCATGGAGATGTCTCCATGACCGGTGACCAGAATGACCGGCAGGTCGGGATCGATTCCCTTGGCCTGACGGAGAAGGGCCAGTCCGTCTATTCCCGGAAGCTTGACATCACTGACTAAGATACCGGGGAACTCAGGCAGAAGATGTTTCCTCACCTTCTCCGCTGATTCGAACGTCTGGACATCAAACCCGGCTAATTGAAGGGCCTGTTTACTGCCCAAACGCACAGCCGGATCATCCTCCACAAAAAGCACCTTGAGTCCTTCAAACATTGCGCTCCTCTTCTTCGGGCAGGCGCAATTCAAGCAGAAATTCAGCGCCTCCTTCCAGATTATTCCCGGCCTTAAGCACCCCTCCCAACCCACGGAGAATCTCGGCTGAAATAGTCAATCCCAAGCCCAAACCGGCTCCCTGCTCTTTGGTCGTAAAGAACGGTTCGAATAAATGATGCATGACCTGTTCCGAGAGGCCGGTCCCGCTGTCACGAACCCTTAAGATAAACCGGTCTTCCTCCCGACTCCCTTCTAATCGTATAAGGCGCACCGGAGAGGTAGACATGGCGTCCAGGGCATTACTGAACAGATTGACCAGAACCTGAGTTAAACGGTTATCATCACCCAGGACAAAGACCTCCGGCGGATCGATATTCATCTCCACCACCACGCCCTCCCGGCGAATCCGTTGATCCATTAAGGCCAGGGTTTCCGCCAGGACTCGCCTTATTGAAACAGGTTTCAATTGCAGCGGGGATTTGCGGGCAAAGGTCTTTAATTGTCCGGTAATCTTTCCCATTCGATCCGTTAATTGGCCGATCACCTTGAGGTTGTTCTCCACCTCGTCTGTTTGGCCCCGTTGTAAAAAGACTGCGGCATTATCGGACAGGGTACGCAAGGCCGCCAGGGGCTGATTTAATTCATGGGTAATCCCGCTGGCCATCTGCCCCAAGGCGGCCATCTTTCCGGCCTGGATCAATTCTTCCAAGGCGTTCTTAAGGACCTGTTCGGCATGTTTTCGTTTATCAATCTCTTCTTGGAGGGTGAGATTGGCTTTACTTAAATCCGCCGTACGTTCGACGACCTTTCGTTCCAACTCATCATGAGCCTGCTGAAGGGCTTCTTTGGCGGAAATACTTTCGGCTATCGCCCGTCGGCGCTGCTGAAAATAAAGAAAAAGGATCAATAGGAATCCCAAGGCAAAGGCGGCGATAAAAGCGGTATTGCGGGCCAGGACTTTTACCGGCGTCACGTTAGAAAGGGTGATGAGCTGCCAGCCGGTTTCCGGAATTGCCCGACTGGTGGACAAGAAACGGGTTTCCTCTTTCTTTCCTGGACCCTTTCCCGAAAGGATTTTTAAGACCGTGACCATGCGACCGTCCAGATCGGGAAGATCATTCTCTTTAAAACCGATGGGGTCCAAAGAACCGACCCCGGCATACTGATTGGTGCGGGCCAGCTTGTTCTTAGTCTCGGCGGAAAGGGGTTTCACTGTCTTAAATTTCCATTCCGGCACAGTGGTCAAAAAGACCACGCCGTTTTCATCCACCACCAAAACAGCCTCACTTCCCCCGCTCCAGGATTTGTCCAATTTATCCAAACTCACTTTTAAGGCCGCCACACCGATTATGTGCTTAGCCTGTTCCAGACCGTAGGCCAGGTAGTAACCCGGTTCTTTACTGACCGTTCCGATGCCGTAAAAACGACCCAGTTTGCCGTGCATGGCCTCTTGGAAATACGGTCGGAAGGCGAAATTGGCCCCCACGAACGACAAGGGCTGGTTCCAATTGCTTGAGGCCAGGGTCAATCCGGCACGATCGATCAAGAAAATGGCCGACGACTTGGCCTCGCGGTTCAATTTCTCCAGATAATCGTTGGCCGTTGCCACCCGCTGCGGATCTTTCGGATGGAGTAACAGATCGATAACCTTATTGTTCAGGTTCATCACCTTAGGCAGATAGTCATAACGTCGTATCTCGCTTAATAAACTACCGGCATAGATGTCCAATTGATGTTCGGCATTCTGGCGTAACGATCGGATCCCGGTCAATTCACTCCAGGTATAAGCCAAAAAAACCCCGCTCAGAAGGAAACATAAAAAAAGCATTCCCGTGACCCATCGACCTTTAATCATTTCTTTTAAGGGCCAGCGGGACGGCTGAATGGTGGGTCCCAGCCGATCGTCGGTTGATTTGCTCATCTCCTACGGTTCCTGTCTCAGTAAAACCATCGCTCAGGATTTCCTTTTCCAAATGGACCAGGAGCGGATTGTTTTTTCTTCCAACCTAAGGTATATATTTTGTATCATTTCAGCTTTTTGAAAAATGAGGTCAGGATAACGGAGGATAAGCCAATAATGATTGTCTAGGATAGTTTTTTAAAAAAGCAAAGACAAGGGAAAAGTGAGCCCAAGGAAACGTCGGAGAAATAAGCGATCCCGATTGACCAACAGCCGGGAAAGGAAACACAGGAATGAATAATAATGAACCGCATAATCCATCAGTAAAAAACATAAGGACCGGCTGCATCAAAACCCATTGTTCTCGCATGGATCATGGGGGCTGCGGACTGATCGTTGAGGTGAAGGACGGCCGGATTGTCAAGGTAAAAGGTGACCCTCAATGTGAGATCAGCTTGGGTTATATCTGTCCCAAGGCCCTGGCCTCTCCGCAACGAACCCTTCATCCCGACCGTTTGACCAGTCCCTTACTCCGCCAAGGGGCCCGGGGAGAAGGCCGGTGGAAGGCCATATCGTGGCCCGAGGCCCTCGGATTTATAAGTGACCGCTTGAACCATATCAGACAGGAATATGGTCCGGAGGCGGTGGTCTTTGCCCAAGGGGCCCCCAAAGGTTTGGAGCATTTTGTCTTGATTCGCTTGGCCAATGTCTTCGGTTCACCAAATGTCTGCGGACCTCAACATGTCTGTCACATGCCCCGCGAACTTGCCGGACTGATGACCTGCGGTTTTTACCCCATTCCGGATTACGAGGCCCCCACCAGCCTGATCTTAAACTGGGGCAGCAACCTATTGAAGACCAATGAAGAGGGAGTCATTTCTTTACGGCTCCTAAACGCCTTGAAGAAAGGGGCTGATTTGATTGTGATCGATCCCCGAAAGACCCATTTGGCCTCTATTTCCCAGAGTCACCTGCAAATCAAACCTGGAAGTGACGGGGCCTTGGCCTTAGGGTTGATCCATATTATCATCGAGGAAGGATTGTTCGATAAAGCCTTTGTGGACAATTGGACCCTCGGGTTCAAGGATCTCAAAGAAGCGGTCAAAGACTATACTCCTCCAAAGGTCGCCGAACTCACCTGGCTGAGTCAGGAGGAGATCAATCATACCGCCTGGACCTATGCCACTTCTAAACCGGCGATTATTCAGTGGGGCAACGCCCTGGAACATTCCATCAACAGTTTCCAAACCTGCCGAGCCCTTCTCTGTCTTATGGCCATTACCGGGAACCTGGATAGTCCGGGAGGAAATATTATGCCCTCCATGCCCCCGGTGACCCGCTTAGCCGACTTTGTAAAAGCGGAATTAATCCCTCATAAAGCGAAAAAAATGCTGAGTCGCCCGTTCAAGTTGGCCCCGAATTTTATGGTCGTTCCGCCTCCGCTTGTCGTTCAGGCTATTCTCACCCACCAGCCTTATCCCCTTAGGGCCATGGTCGCCCAAGTAACTAATCCGCTGATCACCTATAGTGATGCCCGGCGAACCTATGAGGCCTTAATGGGTCTTGATCTTCTGGTCGTTTCGGATATCTTTATGACCCCATCGACGGCCTTGGCCGATATTATCCTGCCGGCGGCTACCGGTTTTGAATATGATGATATCGGCCATTACGGTCTGGCCCATGGCTGGATCGCCTCCCGTCCCCAATTGGTCGACCCTCCAGGAGAAAGCTGGCCGGACATAAAAATATTATCAGAGATCGGACGGGCATTGGGACATGGGGATCATTTCTGGGAGGATTATCACCAAGCCTTGGACGAAGTGCTTGGGCCCTCCGGGTTGACCTATCATCAATTTACGGAAAAAGGATTGCTCCAAGGGAAAAGAGAGTATCGTCAATTTGAGATCAAGGGATTCAAAACCCCGTCTAAAAAAATAGAACTTTTTTCAGAACAATTAAACCAGTGGGGGTTTGCCCCACTCCCGAACTTTTCCGAACTCGACGAGAGTTCCCGGGACTATCCCTTACTGGCGACCAGTCGAAAAAATCCACTGTATTTCCATTCGGCCTTCCGCCAGATCCCCTCACTTCGGAGGAAACACCCCGACCCCCTCCTAGAACTCCATCCTCAGACGGCCGAGATTTTAAACGTGACCGAAGGAGAATGGGTCCGCATTATCACGGCCAAAGGCCAGATAGAACAAAAAGTCCATCTCACCGAAGATATCGACCCACGAGTGGTTTTTATTGATTATGGTTGGTGGTTCCCTGAAGCGAACCCTGAAACCCTTTTTGATTGGGATCGATCAAATCTGAACATCTTGACCGCCAACGTCCCCTTTAATCCCGTCATGGGAACGCCTAATTTACGAGCCTTTCCTTGTCGCATTGAAAAAATTTTTACGAAATAGTTGTGGAAGGATGTCTCGTCAAAGAGGGATGATCATCGATTCTCGATAACCCTGGGCACTGCCGGGAGATCTCTGAGGGGCCCTTGCCCCTCAGAGGATAAAGGAGGGATTTTTACCAAATAAAAAAGGAAGGCGCTTCTGGATTTCTTTTTCAAGAAACCCTCTCCTTCCCTTAAAGAGGTTAAAACCAGTTAAACTACCCGAACGAACAACAACCAGAAGATTACTTCTTTTTGGCCGGGGCCTTTTTAGCAGGAGCGGCTTTTTTGGCTGGGGCCTTCGGTGCAGCGGCTTTCTTGGCCGGGGCGGCCTTTTTAGCCGGAGCGGCTTTTTTAGCCGTTGCCTTCTTGCTTGGGCTCTTGGCAGTTTTAGCTGCGGCGGCTTTCTTGGGGGCGGCCTTCACAGTCTTTTTCTTTTCCGGAGCCTTTGCTTTTTTGGTTGCTGCCATGATCGTTCCTCCTTTCATACATATAGTATTTGGGGAAATTTTAAACTACTATATGTAGTATGTCAAGAAAAAAATACAAATTGGAAAATTTTTTTGTTTTATTGAAAAAATTTTCTTCTTTTACGACGCGCCGACATCTCCTTCGCTAAGACCATCGGATGATCTCGGCGGCATCGCTCTTATCGCTGAATACCACTAAAAGCCGCATGAATACTGGGCGAAACGGACATTCGCTTTTTCAGGAAGAATTGTGCGGTTGGCCGTCTTTACAAAAACGGATTGGGTTTACCTTTATACTCCGACGCCATCGATCGGCGTCTGACAGTGAGGACAATGACCATGCACTAAATTATTTTTCAAAATCGAAAATCCAAAACGGTCTAAGAGCAGATGACCGCAGTGATAACAAAAGGTCTTCTCTCCCTGATCCCCGGGCACATTGCCGGTGTAGACATATCGGAGTCCCTGCCGCTTGCCGATCTCCCACGCTTCTTGTAACGTCTTCACCGGAGTTCTCGGCAAATCGGTCAAACGATAGGTCGGATGAAAACGGCTGATATGCCAAGGCGTCTCCGGCCCCAGTTCTTCGGCGATAAAACGGGCCAACTCGGTCAACTCTTCCTGAGAATCGTTCAGTGAAGGAATAATCAAAGTGGTGATCTCCACCCAGACTCCCATCCGTTTCATCCGTTTCAGATTATCCAAAACCGGATTCAAGGTGGCCTTGCAGTACGTCTGATAAAATGATTCCCGGAAGGCCTTCAGATCCACATTGGCGGCGTGCAGATGGGGATGAAGGGAATCCAAGGCTTGGGAGGTCATGTAGCCGTTGGTGACAAAAACATTTTTCAGGTCATGCCCGCTGGCCAACAGGGCAATGTCCTGGGCATATTCCAGGAAGATGGTCGGTTCGGTATAGGTGTATGAAATGGATCGGCAGGATGTTTGAAGGGCATCAGCAACGATTTCTTCCGGCGTCACTGCTTCGCCGATCATGGCCCGAAAGTCCCGGGCCTGTGAGATAGCGGCGTTTTGGCAAAAGAGGCAGCTGAAATTACATCCCAGGGTGGCCAGGGAATAGGAGGACGAACCGGGATAAAAATGAAAAAGGGGCTTCTTTTCGATCGGGTCAATATGTCTGGCGATGGGCTTCCCGTAGATTAAGGAGTAGAGCTTCCCTTGATTATTTTCCCGGACAAAACAGATGCCCCGCTTGCCTTCTTTGATCAGGCAGTGATGATGGCATAAATAGCAACGGACTTTTAGATCTTCTTTCTGTTCATACCATCGGGCTTCCAGCATAACAAACCTCCTTTAATGAACCGGGGGGTCGTTTTTATTCCTAAAATTTTTCATCATCCCCAACTCGGACCAGCCGAAACCAAAAGTGGATTAATCTGACCAATGTTATCGCTGGTCCGGGTAAAGGACGTGTTCTCAAATAAATTCTATCCATTATGCGTAGAAATTTTTTCTAAATTGAGCGATTCTTCACCCTTTTCTTCCTTGAACGGGCGGGGTTTATCCCCGCCCGCCAAAAGCACAGTCGTATGGCAATTTACAACTATAAATCGCTCAATTTAGGTTATTCTTAAGTTACTCATCTCCGTCCGGCCCACCGTTTCCGCGGGATTACCTGTCTTTTAATATGGCCCCGGTGCTGCCGGAGGTGACCGACTGGGCATAACGGAAGAGATAGCCGGTTTGAATTTTTGGCGGGACAGGGGTCCAGCGTTTCCTTCTCCTCTCCATTTCTTTCTCTGATATCAAAAGAGAAAGGCTCTTTTGGGGGATATTAATTTCTATCCGGTCTCCTTCTTCGATCAAGGCGATCGGTCCTCCGGCGGCTGCTTCCGGCGATACATGTCCAATGGCCGCCCCTTGCGTTCCTCCACTGAAACGGCCATCGGTGATCAGAGCAACCTCTTTTCCCAACCCCATTCCAATAATGGCCGATGTCGGAGAAAGCATCTCTTGCATACCGGGCCCCCCCTTAGGACCTTCATAACGGATAACCACCACGTCGCCTTTGCGGATTCTCTTTCCCAGGATGGCCTGTTGGGCCTCTTGTTCGGAATTAAACACCCTCGCCGGGCCGCTGTGAGTCATCATTTCCGGGGCCACGGCCGATTGTTTGACCACCGCCCCTTCGGGAGCCAAATTACCATAAAGGATGGCAATGCCTCCTTCAGCATGATAGGGATTGGATAGAGGACGGATGATCTCCGGCTCCACGATGGTTTTTCCTTTAAGGTTTTCCGCTAAACGGGTGGCGGTAACGGTCATCACTCGGCCGTCAATAGCCTTTATCTTCGTTAACTCATTCATGACAGCCGGAATCCCTCCAGCTTCGTCCAATTCCTGCAGACTATGGGGGCCTCCGGGAATCAGACTGCAGAGATGGGGCGTCTTTTTACTGATCCGATTAAACAGCTCCAGAGGGAGTTCCAGTTGAGCCTCATGGGCGATGGCCGGTACGTGAAGCACCGTATTGGTGGAACATCCCAAGGCCATGTCCACGGCAATAGCATTACGAAAGGCGGCCATGGTGGCGATATCCCGGGGACGGATATTTTTTTTCCAAAGCTCCATCACCTGCATCCCGGTCTGTTTGGCCAGACGAATCCGAGCGGCCGAAACAGCCGGAATCGTCCCGTTCCCCGGCAGTCCCAGACCGATGGCCTCTGTCAGGCAATTCATCGAATTCGCCGTAAACATCCCGGCGCAGGACCCGCAGCCCGGGCAGGCGACGTTCTCCAGTTCCTGGAGTTCCCGGACCTTCATGGTTCCGGACTTGACCTGCCCGACTCCTTCGAAAACACTGACCAGATGGACCTTTTTCTTATTCCAGCTTCCGGTAAGCATGGGGCCTCCGCTGATCATGATGGCCGGGATATTCAGGCGCAGCATGGCCATGAGCATACCGGGAACGATCTTATCGCAGTTGGGAATCAGGACCAGGGCGTCAAAGGGGTGCGCTCGAGCCATGACTTCCACGGAGTCGGCAATCAGTTCCCGGCTGGCCAGGGAATATTTCATTCCTTCATGATTCATGGCGATCCCATCGCAGACTCCGATGGTCGAAAACTCAATCGGTGTTCCCCCATTCATCCGCACTCCCGCTTTGACCGCCTCGGCAATCCGGTCCAAGTGAATATGGCCGGGAATAATTTCATTGGCCGAGTTGACGATTCCAACCATCGGACGGACGATCTCTTCATCCGTATAGCCCATGGCCTTAAACAAAGATCGATGGGGGCTTTTTTCAATCCCCTTTTTCATAGCGTCACTGCGCATCTCTTCTCCTTTCCTCAATACCCTATCTTCATATTCTTGCCGGTTGGTTCGTCAAGAAGAAAAGCCTTCGGTTCAGATAAGGGATTATTCGGTCCTTAACCGCACCCGCTGCCGGTCTTTAATAGTCGAAGGCTTAACCTCCACTATATTCCTTTTTTTCTAAAAATCAAAAGGAGAATGGACCAGGAATAAAAATCCCCTATATTAAACTATTCCGGAAAGAAAACTTTTATCCTGGGACATGATAACCCGGATTGAAATCGTCGAAATAGACGGGCCTCATTTCCGGGGTTCCCGTGGAAATGATCGGCAGGAGACAGGAAGGGCTTTAATCCTTTACATAATAGCCGTATTCTTTGGCATTAACATTGGTCCTTTTCTCCCGGCCGATGGTTGAACTGGTGGTGGGGCCATAGTCATGGCCCGGCCAGATAACGGTTTCGTCCGGCAAGGTCATGAGCTGACGGATCGAGGCGCCCAGGGTCGGACGGTGCCCTCCCGGAAGATCGGTTCGGCCGCTGTCACCGACAAAGAGAGTATCACCGGTAAAAAGCTGCCCCTCGGCATAGAGACATAGCCCACCCGGGGAATGCCCGGGGGTATGGAATAGTTGAAAGGTTATTTCCCCGACTTGAAAAATCTTTTCGTCTTTTATTTGGATATCTGCCCTGGCGCTCGGGGGCAGAAAGCCGTCTTCCAAAACATGCCGGACGATTGGGGCCCCGGTCCGTTTTTTCAAGGCCTCGTTGCCCCCGATATGATCAAAGTGGTGATGGGTGTTGAATATATATTTGATAATCAGCTGATCTGTTTGGGCCTGGTCCAGGATACGTCTGACGTCCCCGCTCGGATCGATGACCAGGGCTTCCCTGGTTTTTTCACAGCCCAGCAGATAGCTGAACACTTCCATAAACCCCGCGGGTATCTGCCTGACAATCATGATGACCTCAAAAAAATTTTCAATTCCCCAAAGCCGGGGATTTGAATTAAGAGAAAGAATGGTCAGGATAAGGAGTTTGGATCAGCCATTCTGACTTCTGGCTCCTGACATCTATATTCTCCTCCTTACACCCGTCCTTCCCGGATAAAACGCGCCCCTTCTTCCAGAGCCGCCGCATTGGTCGGGATCATTTTATGATAGCGCTTATCCAGGGCACGGGAAAAGGCTTTAACCACCGATTCCAACGAGAGGACCTTGGTTTCTTCTATCAAGGCACCCAGCATGGCCACATTGGCCAATCGTTGATTTCCAGCTTTAGTGGCTAAATCGATCGTCGGGATTAAAATCGTTTTCACCTCGGGATAATCCCCTTCCGGGGTCTCGATGAGGGAGGAATTGATAAAAAGACGGCCTCCCGGTTGAACCATAGGGCCGAAACGCAACAGGGACGGTTTATTCATGACCACGGCATTGACCGGATGATGAATCACCGGGGATCCGATTTCATCGTCCGAAATAACGACCGTACAGTTGGCCGTTCCCCCCCGCATCTCCACTCCATACACCGGCATATAGGTCACATGACACTCTTCCTCCATAGCGGCATAGGCCAAGAGATTCCCGATTAACAAGACCCCTTGTCCTCCAAATCCGGCGACAATAACATCGAAATACATAAACAGCTCCTCAGCGATTAACGATAGACTCACAGCCTCTTGCTGCAAGCGGTGATCTTATGACTGGCTAACCGTCTTATCCTTAAAAACTCCCAAGGGAAAGTAGGGAATCAATTCATCCTGGATACGTTGGTTAGCCTTTTCCGAAGACATCTTCCAATTGGTTGGGCAACTGGAAAGGAATTCCACAATGGAAAAACCCTGATTATGGATCTGGATTTCAAAGGCCTTCTTCAAGGCCTTCTTGGCCTGCATCAGATTTTTAGGGGTGTTGACGGCCACCCGGGTGGAGTAGGTTGTCCCTTCGACCATGGACATCAGTTCGGCCATACGGATAGGGTACCCTTCACGAGTAAAATCCCGTCCGTAGGGAGAGGTGGTCGTCGTCTGGCCCAGCATGGTCGTGGGGGCCATCTGGCCTCCGGTCATCCCGTAAATCGTATTATTGACAAAGATAATGGTAATGTTTTCTCCACGGTTGGCGGCATGGATCCCCTCAGCGATACCCAGGGCGGCCAAGTCACCGTCCCCTTGGTAGGTAAAGACAAAACTGTCCGGTCTGGCCCTTTTGATCCCTGTGGCCACCGCCGCCGCTCGACCATGAGGGGATTCACAGACATCGATATCAAAATAGTCATACATAAACACCGAACAGCCGACCGAGGCCGCACAGATCGTCTTTTCCTGAAGATCAAAGGCATCCAGACATTCGGCCACGAGACGATGGATGACCCCATGATGGCATCCGGGACAAAAATGGAAAGGCACATCCTTCAAACTTTTGGGACGCTTAAATATTTGTTTCATCATCTTCACCGATACACTTTCTTGATCTCTTCAAATAACTCATTGGGCGTCGGGATCGACCCGGGCGGCCGGCCGTAAAAATCCACTGATGCTCCCTTATCCACCGAAAGTTTCACATCCTCGACCATCTGCCCGGTATTGAGTTCCACCACAAAAAAATGATTAATCTGGGTGGATAACTGTCTCAAGGCCTCTTCCGGGTATGGATAAAGGGTAATGGGCCGGAAAAGGCCGACCTTCATTCCCTTTTCCCGGGCCATGTTGATGGACGATTTGATTATCCGGGCCACGGAGCCGAAGGAAACGACGACCATCTGGGCATCTTCCACCAAATAGGTTTGGTAGGCGATATCGGCCTTCATCTGCTGATATTTTTGAAACAGCTTCCAGTTGTGTTGGGTTAACAACCCTTCGGTCAAATAAAGGCTTTTAATAAACTGGGATTTTCGCCCTTTGGCCCCGGTCAAGGCCCAGGGTTTATCGATCTTTTCCCGGCTGGGTGGGCGAAGGATAATGGGTTCCTTCATTTGACCCAACAGGGCATCGCCTAAGACCATCACCGGATTTCGATACTTATCGGCCAAGTCAAAAGCCCTCATTGTTAGGTCGTAATTCTCTTGGATGGAGAAAGGGGCCAGGACGATGGTCCGATAATCTCCATGGCCGCCTCCCCGAGTCGCTTGAAAATAGTCTCCCTGGGAAGGGGAAATCCCGCCCAGGCCCGGACCGCTGCGGCTCATATTGACGATGACTCCGGGGATTTCGGATCCGGCCATATAAGAAAGGCCTTCCTGTTTCAAAGAGATCCCCGGACTGGACGAGGAGGTCATGGCCCTGGCCCCGGTGGATCCAGCCCCTAAGAGCATATTAATGGAGGCGATTTCGCTTTCGGCTTGAATAAAGGTCCCGCCTAAGGTAGGCAGATGTTTAGACATATATTCCGGGATCTCATTTTGGGGAGTAATGGGATAGCCGAAATAAAATTTGCACCCGGCGGCCAAGGCCCCTCGGGCGATGGCCTCGTTGCCATTGATCAGTTCAGTGTGAGGTTTTGTCATACAGACTCCTATTTAATCCGGTTCGAATAACGAACCGTTAACCGTTCATTTTTTCTAGACACGCTTTCGCCCGGTGCCGATCAGACATCGAACTCTATTTCCAGACTTCAATGACCACATCGGGGCACATCTCCGCGCAAAGGGCACAGCCGTTGCAAAGTTCTTCATCTTTTAAACGGGCAATGTTGTAGCCCTGGTTGTTCAGTTTTCTACTGACTTTCAGACATTTCTTCGGACAGGCCAGAACACATAATCCGCAGCCTTTACAACGTTCTTCCAGAAAAACGACTTTTGCCATAACACGAATCCCTATATTTTTTTAATTTCCCAACCCGGACCGGCCGGAACCAAAATTGGAGTGACCGGGTAAATGTTTTAGCTGGTCCGGATTAACGGCTTGTTCTTTAATAAATTCTATCCAGTTAGCCTAGTTCTCATCCGGAAACGCCCTATCCGGTCGATCGCCGGATGGCGATCTTTGCTAAAGGTCGACATACGGCATCCAAAAGGATGCTTTTTCGTAGCTCGACAAAGTCGAGCGGCTCGACCGACCAAAAATTTGAATTTCCGGATGCAAACTAGCCTAGAATTTTATTCTTAAGTTACTAATCCGCCATGCCCCGCAGGGGCGTGGCACCACCAAAGATGAAAATAGGTTCAGAAGGCTCCGAAGCCTATTTTCGGATTAATTTTCCGCTCAGAGGTCCACCGCCACCCAAAAAAAAATAATCAAAAGGGTAAAAAATCAAGGGAAATGGCCGGAAGCAAACTCCCTGGAGCGTTATAACCCTCAACCCCTAATTATTATAACTAAATTCACGCAGGGTCTAACCGATGGTTATCGACTTTTTTCGGCAGTGATCAGGGCATCCAGGGTCTTCAGATCTTCGACATTAAAGGACTGAAAGGAATAATCCCTGGGGAGACATTTTCGAACCAAACCGAGGAGGACCTTCTTCGGACCCACTTCAACAAAGCGCGATATTCCCTGGGCCATCATCGTTCCGACCAGGTCGGCCCAGCGCACCGACCGGCCTATCTGTTGCCCCATAATTTCTTTTATCTTTGCCGGATCGGCCTCGGCTTTTCCGGTGACGTTAAATAAGACCGTACACCGAGGAGATTGAAAAGGGACCGGTTTTAGTACGGACTCAAAGGCATCCATAGCCTCGGACATCAAAGGGCTGTGCCAGGCCCCGCTGACAGCTAAGGGAACGGCTCTGCCCCCTGCCCGGTTGATTTGTTGGGCGGCCCGATCAATGAGATCCTTTTCTCCTGAGATGACCACCTGATCCGGGGTGTTATAATTGGCCGCCCCGATAGCGCCTTCGCGGCTCAATTCCGCCAAAATTTCCTCCAGGGCCCCTGAAGACAGGCCCATTACAGCGGCCATGGCCCCGGGATATTTTTGAGCGGCCTGATCCATCAAGGCCCCTCTGGCCGACACCAGCTTCAAGGTATCTTCTAAGCTCAAGACCCCGGAGGCATAAAGCGCTGAATATTCTCCCAGACTATGTCCGGCGACGACATCCGGGGAGAGTCCGGCCTCCTCCAAACAGGTCAGGATGGCCAAATTGATCGTTGTGATGGCCGGTTGGAGGTTCCTGGTCAACGTCAACTGATCAAGGGGTCCATTAAAACACAATTCCTTCAATGGCAATCCGGTATATTCTTCAGCGTGATCAAACAGTTCCCGGACTTTTGGAGATTGTCCGAAGAGTTCCTGCCCCATGCCGACATATTGGGATCCCTGTCCGGGGAATAAAAAGGCCGTGGAGTTCATAAAACAGACTCTCCCATAGAAATTTTGTTTTATATATAAGTTGAAACCTATTATAATTCAAGAAAAAACCATCTGCGGAGATTGACTTTTTTCCAACTTTAGTCTATGTTTTCAGATTAAGCCGTCATGCCACGCCAGTGGCGTGACACCACGAAAGATGAAAATAGGCACAGAAGGCTCCACAGCCTATTTTCGGATTAATTCCCATGCCCCGCCTTTTGGGGCATGGCACCACGAAGCATGAAAACAGGGTGAGTACGGCTTTGAACCCTATTTACGTATTAAGCCGTCATGCCACGCCAGTGGCGTGACACCACCAAAGATGAAAATAGGCACAGAAGGCTCCACAGCCTATTTTCGGATTAATTCCCATGCCCCGCCTTTTGGGGCATGGCACCACGAAGCATGAAAACAGGGTGAGTACGGCTTTGAACCCTATTTACGTATTAAGCCGTCATGCCACGCCAGTGGCGTGACACCACCAAAGATGAAAATAGGCACAGAAGGCT
>Ga0233425_10000919_pt1 | contig 70603 bp, 59 predicted proteins | sample Watercolumn_Towu_2_FD_181712 | JGI IMG/M metagenome (GOLD analysis project Ga0233425, IMG submission 181712) | Freshwater microbial communities from Lake Towuti, South Sulawesi, Indonesia - Watercolumn_Towuti2014_140_MG | ecosystem: Environmental > Aquatic > Freshwater > Lake | place... | reverse complement strand
TATGGATATTATGCATATTTTACGCGTAATTAATTCTGCAATAGGACACAGATGAACACTGTTCAACACAGATTTTCAACACGTAAATGCAAAGCCTGATTGAATGCACGAGATTGAATATCTTATTTATTTGACAGAGGAGAGTAAAGATGACAAAGGATGAAATTGTTAAAAGGAATTTAGACCTTCATGGAGAATGGATGAAGTATGTTTTTGACCATCCAGAGGTGCTTGATAGAATCCCGAAAGGAGCAATTCTTGTGATACTACCGGAAGATGACGAGACTCTCTATAATGAAAATTACAGGGTTCTGGAGGAAAATAAAATGAAAGGGATACCTGTATTCGTAGTCACAATGAAAACTCCAAAACCTCAGATTTCAAATATTGAAGTCGTAACTGCTTAAGGGGATAAAAAATAGGGACAACATTTATATCTTCGGGGGTATTGCAATTATCATGAATAATTCTTGTCCACGCAATATTACGCATTCAGCATTGCCAGAGGATAGTAAAATAATACCTATAATATATATGGGTATAGTTTTTTTCTTATCAAGACTATTTTACTTTTTCTTAGGAATTCGTTTCTATGTTAATCTGGATGCTTCGCAGTTTATAGATACTGAGTTATTAAAAAGTAACCTGTTTCAAAGTATTTATTATCTTCATATTCAACCACCCCTTTTTAACTTGTTTTTAGGTGTAGTTTTAAAGTTATTTCCCGGCAAATATGCGGAGGTTTTTCATTTCATATATTTGGTTATGGGGCTGCTATTGGCTATTTCTATTTTTGCTACAATGACCAGATTGGGTGTATCTGGCAAACAAAGTTTTCTGTGGACGCTTCTATTTATTGTCAGTCCTGCATGCATACTATATGAAAATCATCTCTCTTATGAGTATCCTGTTGCAATGCTTCTTTGTCTTTCGGCGTTATTTCTGCACCAATTCTTAAGCCATGTAAGACTTCGGGATGGTTTTATATTCTTTGCGTTATTAGCTTTCATTGTACTTATAAGAAGTCTATTTCACTTTATCTGGTTTGTAGTATTTGTACTGTGTATACTTTACATACATAGGCAGCGTTGGAGAAAAATCGCTGTAATTTTGTGTGTACCGCTCTTGATAGTTACTTTTTGGTATTCCAAAAATTTATACCTATTTGGAAGTTTTACAAGTAGTACGTGGTTTGGGTCAAGCCTTTTTAAGATCGCAACTCATAGGCTTTCGGAAGAAGAATGGAAATTATTACAGAATAACGGTAAAATTTCTGGATTAACATGGACGGAACTATTTAATGATAACGTAATTTTACATACATACATACATACATACATACCAATATTCCTATATTAGATCAACGGATAAAACATAATGGTTCTCTCAATATGAACAATATTGCTTATATTGACCTTATGAAACAAGTTCAAAAAGAGGCAATTAACGTAATAATGTGTTATCCAATGGCATATATAAAGGGTTTGATTGCATCTTTTTATACATACTTCCGGCCGTCGACTAATTGGTTCATAAACGGTGGTGTTGAGTATTCTCAAAACCTGGAAAGGATTAAAAATTTAGATAGGGCATTCAATATCTTACTTTGTGGACAAATACTACCGCTTGAAAGCCAACCTGTATTGGAAAAGAAGATTACTTTATTAAAAAGTCAAGACACATTCAAATATTATATCTATATGCTCTTAAGTACTGGATTATGGTTGTTGATCGGCATTCCTTTTTTGGTATTGTATGGACTTTATTCAGGAATAAAAACTTTACTTACAAAACCAGCAAATATAAGACATGGTTTTACAGTTTTATTTTTAGTTATAAATGTTGCCTATGTTTGTTTTATTGGTAACTTCTTTGAGGTTGTGGAAAACAATAGATTCAGGTTTATGACAGACTCTTTCATTATGGTAATTTTAGGAGTATTTGCAAATAATGTTCTCAAAAAAATCAAAAACACATCTTTATATTTCAAACCGAGAGGGTGACTTATAGTGGTAGAAGTGTAATAGAAGGTACAATGTATTTTGAATTTCTTCGGAGATTCAGCCAGAAATGTTTTTAGAACTCATAAAAAGTCAAAATTACACCGATACCGTTATACTGGAAAATGCTGTACATGTTGCAAGGTGGATAGAAAAGGAATTTCCGCAGGTAACTGTATATATACATGGTTCTGTTCTAAAGCCAGAATTAGTCCATCCGGGGTCTGATATTGATATTGCAATTAAGGGGTTGAGTGACAGAGATTGTTCGATATTAATTAAAACCGTATCGAAAAAATTCGGTTCTTTAAAGGTCGATATAAGAAGGTTTGAGGAGTTCGATTCTTATATGAGACAAAAAATCGCTGATAAAGGCTATAAGGTGAAAGATGGGAAAGAAGTACGAAGATCTTAAAAGCGACGTTAAACACGAATTGCAAAATTTAGAGAAATTGATGGATGAATTAAAATTCACCACCATTGGCCATGACATCAGTTCGCGAAGGATTATTGGATCTATTTTGCATGATTCATATAATTGTTGTGAGAGGATATTCAGGCTAATTGTAGGAGAGATTAATGGAGCTATTCCAGTTGGCTTTGAGTGGCACAGGCAGTTATTGAACAAAGTAACGCATGAGATTGAAGGTCTTCGTCCTCCTGTTATTTCAGAACAAATGGCGTCTGATCTTGAAGAATATCTGGAATTCAGGCACGTTTTTAGAAACATATACGGATTTGAACTGTTGGGAGACCGTATCATCAGATTAAAAGAAAGATATTCCCATATATTTGGCAGTTTTATCAAAGAGATTGAAAATTTTCTGAATAAAATAACTAAAACCAAATAAAACGCTAAACAAGTCTATGGCAAATAGTCATATAATATCCATCATCGTCCCTACCTATAACGAAAAAGAAACGATTATAAATTTTCTGGAAAAAACAACCGGTCAAATTATCCGCAATAATTTAAATGCGGAAGTTATTGTTGTTGATGACGGGTCGCCGGATGGAACTGCAGATCTAATAAATGACTTTAGCAAAATGCATGCGAATATTACTTTGCTTAATAGACGCGAGAAAAAGGGATTGGCCTCTGCCTGTATCTATGGATTTAACCATTCAAACAGCCAAATTCTCGGTGTTATGGACGCAGATCTGAGCCATGCACCTGATGCATTGCCTTATTTGCTAAATCCGCTTCTGTATAATATGTGTGATATTGCTGTGGGAAGCAGATATATCCCAGGAGGCAGAGTCCTTAATTGGCCGATGCGAAGATATATGGTTTCGAGAACTGCGTGTTTTTTAGGTTCTTTGCTCACAACTGTTAAGGATGTTACCTCAGGCTTTTTCTTTTTTAAAAGAGAAGTAATTAGCAATGTGCACCTTGATCCGGTAGGTTTCAAAATATGCTTAGAAATCCTCGTCAGAGGCAATTATCAAACCATTATGGAAGTGCCTTTTACCTTTTGTGATAGGATCAGTGGGAAAAGCAAGATGGGAACTAAAGAAACACTTTTTTATTTGAAGCATCTCTACAAATTGTATAAGTACAAAAGAAAGACAAAGAAACAGATTTTATAAACTATGAATTCCCCATCGGTTCTTTTGATTAATCCACCCCGAATCAATGGCTTTTCGTGGACACGAGAAGGAAGATGTCAGGAAAAAGAAGATATCCTGGGAACTGTAAAACCGCCGCTTTCCTTAGCTTTAATAGCCTCGCTTTTGCGTAACAATAAAATCCACTTCAAATTACTCGATGCTACAGCCCTTAATCTTAACAGTGATAAAATATATACATGCCTTGTTGTGTCAAATTTCCACCCTGATATTATTATATATTGCACGACAACTGCCACAATATTTGCTGACACAGCATCGCTTTCGAATATTAAAAAAAGGTTCAATGCTAAACTTATAGCCTTTGGAGCCCATGTGTCTGGCACTCCTATAGAAACTTTAGAAAAAATCCCGGACATTGATATAGGGATAATAGGAGAACCGGAAGACACCATCTTGGATCTTTTAAACGACGATAATTTAGAAAATCTCAACAAGGTAGACGGTATCGTTTGGAGAAATGGTAAAGAAATCAAGACTACAAAGAACAGATCGTGGATAGAGGATTTAGACAGACTCCCGCAACCCGCATGGGACTTATTTCCTTTAGAAAAATATGTGTTGCCATTCGTAAACGAAAAATATCTTATTGTGGAAACGAGCAGAGGTTGTCCTTTTGACTGTGATTTTTGTGTGGCATCACTCAACCATGGCGTAAGATTCAGGGAAAAAAGACCGGAGACTGTAGTTGATGAAATTGAGGATTTAATAAAGAAATTTAACGTAAAAAATTTCAACCTATTTGGAGATACAGTAACGCTTAATAAAAAATTTGTCAAAAAATTTTGCGATGAGTTAATAAAAAGAAACCTTAATATACGGTGGCTGACAAACACGAGAGCAGACACTATTTATGATATTGATTTAGTAAAAAAGATGAAGAAATCGGGATGTTGGATGCTATCAATTGGTATAGAATCTTATAATGAAAAAACCAGGAATAATATGCAAAAAAAACTTGAAACAGATAAGATAACACAGGCAATCAAAATGCTCAGAGAAATAGGAATCATATCTTTTGGTTTTTTCATTTATGGATACCCAGGTGAAACTGAAAAAGATATGTACGAAACGACTCAATTTGCACTTTCCTTACCTCTGGACTATGCTAATTTTTATCCTGCCGTTCCTTATCCAGGAACGACTTTCTACGAAAAAAGTCTACATGATGGACTTCTCTGTGATAACTCATGGAATAAGATGGAATATTCCTCTTATATTATCAGAACAAACGAATTGAATGAAGCAGTTGTCAAAAAGTCCATTTCGCACGCATATCTTAGGTTTTACCTGAGACCACAATTTATTTTTCAGCATATCAAGAACATTGGTTTTGTAAATTTTCTTATTGGATTTATCAAATACGGGTTGAAGTTTTTCGGCAAAAATTTAAAGAATATTGTGCCGAAAATGAGTTTGAATACACTGAGAAGTGGTATTTTCGCATGACGAGAATAACTGTGTAATATTTGCTATCCGGGCAGTCTTTCCGGAAGATTGGAGAAGGGAAGTGGTAACGGTTCATTTTTTTCAAGAAGGCTGGTATGAGATGATCGGTCCTCAGTACATTTCAGCCATTTTGAAATCTCACGGATTTGAAACTACACTTTCGGTGGGGTATACCGAATCATCCGTTATGAAAATACGCGATGGGGATATTGTTGCTTTCTCCGTTATGACAGGAATGGAGGAATGGGCGCTCAGGGTGGCTCGTGAGTTAAAAAAGAAGCGAAAAATAAAAACAGTCTTTGGTGGGCCCCATACTACATATTTTCCTGATTTGATTCGTGAAGATGGTTGTGATGTAATCTGCCGTGGAGAAGGTGAATATGCCATGCTTGAATTTGTGAAATCAATTGAAAATGGTACAAACGACACATCGATCAAAAATCTTTGGTTTAAGGATGAGAATGGCATTGTTACAAACCCTTTGCGGGAATTGGTGAATAACCTTGATGAAATTTATTTTCCAGACCGGGAACTTTACTACAATGCGTATGATTATTTCCGCAATAATAGTACAAAGTATGTAATAGCAGGGCGGGGATGCCCCTTTGCCTGCACTTTCTGTTTTAATGATCAGATGAAGGAAATGTATAAAGGGCGTGGGAGATATGTGCGCTGGCGCTCGCCTGAAAATGTCATACAAGAGATCAAGAATCTGCAGGCACGTTCTAAGGTCGACTCCATTTTTTTTATGGATGATACTTTTTCACTCAACAAAAAATGGCTACAGCAATTCCTTCCGCTTTATAAAATGGAGATCAATATTCCATTTTTATGCCTTGTCAGAGCCGATACCATCGATGAGGAAATTTGCAATCTGTTGGCCAACGCTAATTGTCAAATAGTAGGATTCGGTATCGAGTCAGGTGACGAAGATCTACGTAATAAAGTTCTCAAAAAGAAGGTAACTGATGAACAAATTTACCGTACGGCTTCTTTGCTGAAAAAATATCATATCAAGTTTATGACATTTAATATGGTAGGACTTCCGGGGGAGACACTTGAACAAGCTTTTAAAACAGTAGAAATTAACATTCAAATTGGAACTGATTATCCCCGTTGCGGTATTTTTACTCCTTATCCAGGGACTATTCTTGGCGATATGGTTAAGAAAATGGGACTTTTAGAAGGGAAGATCGATGCCAATACAAAACACACAGGTTCAATCATCAAAAATCCTGACAGAGATAAATTTACAAACTTAAACCACTTATTCCAGTTTGTAGTACAATTCCCGTCACTTTGGCCTCTGATCAAAAAAGTTGTTTCGCTTCCACCGAATATATTCTATAAAACTATCTGGTTTGTTATGTTTGTTTATATCTTTACCAAGTCGGAGTTACGTAAAAGTTCAAATGTTTTTCAGTTTATTTATAAAACGTTACGCAAATAAATAACGGGCAATATGATTCATCCCCTGATTGTTTTTATAAATCCACCCGTAACAAAAGAAGAGCGGTTTGGAGAGATGGCAAAACATGGAGCAACGGCTCCACCACTTGGCCTTTGTTATCTGGCAGCAGTTCTCAGACAAGCCGGAATTAAAAGTTGTATTATTGATGCCTTATCCTTTGAGAAAACTATGGAAGAGACTGTAAAGGAAGTTATTGGTTTGAATACCAAGTACGTAGGGATTACAGCAAAGACTGTTGCCATTTTTCGTGCAGCCGAGTTAGCAGAGGAAATAAAAAAGGTCAATCCCAATATTCTTATTATTATTGGTGGCGCACATATTACCGCCGTACCCAGGGAAACTATGGAAAAATTTCCTCAGTTTGATATTGGTATAATCGGTGAGGGTGAGCTTACTATTGTTGAAATAATGCAAGCTCTGGAAAAAAGCAATGACTTACGCAGCGTTCATGGTCTGATCATACGGGGAAAAAACGGGAACCCGTTCTCCACTGCTCCTCGCGCTCCTATTGAGAACTTAGATTCGATTCCCTTGCCAGCCTGGGATATGGTACCACATTTAAAGTACTATCACGAATCAGCAACCCGTTTTTCGAGATTACCCCTTGGTTCTGTTATCACATCCCGTGGCTGTCCTGGGAAATGCCTCTTTTGCGACAATAGCGTCTTTGGACGCAGGTTTCGGGCGCACTCCGCACATTACGTAATAGAAATGATAAAATATTTAAAGTCGACTTACGGAATCAAAAGCCTGGTGTTTTATGACGATTACTTTGTCGCTGATAGAAAGCGTCTGAAAGGAATTTGCCTTAAAATGATTGAGGAAAAACTCAATCTTGAGTGGGTTTGCAGTGCACGGGTAAATACAATCAATGAAGAAATGTTACTCCTTATGAAACAGGCAGGTTGCTTTCAAATTGCTTATGGGATTGAAAGCGGCAACCAAGAAATACTTAATTTACAAAAGAAAGGTATTACACTAGAACGCATCCGCAGCGCGGTGGAAATGACGCATAAAGCAGGTATCAGAACAAAAGGATATTTTATGGTCGGACATCCCACTGAAACTAAAGAAACTATTTTTGAAACCATTAATTTTGCAAAATCAATTCCGTTAGATAATTTTCAAGCAACGTATTTTACTCCATTCCCAGGCTCTCCTGCTTACGATATTGCAGATAAATACGGTGAATTTGAAAAAGATTGGAAAAAGATGAATATGTGGGATATAGTTTTTGTTCCGTATGGATTTACAAGAAGAGATCTTCGCCGTTATCTGAAAATTGTTCACCGTAAGTTTTATTTTAGACCCCGAATTATATGGTCCTATATCAAACTTATGCGCGACCCGAAATATAGAAGACAATTATTACGGGAGGGATTGTCCTTTATTAAGGAAATGACCACGTGAGAACCTTGTTTATTCAAAATATGATTTATTGCAAAAGTAAAATGCATACCTTCTTTAACAGCATATACCAAAGTTTATCTGCATGACCGATCAAAACTACCAAACTTTATTTTCGATATATCTTACAGGTATATTATCAACACTCTTTATAGTAGGTATATTTTCATTTGTGTTTTTTAAAAAAAACTTCCTTATAAACTGGTCTAAATATCTCTTTATCTTTTCCATATTCTTCTACCTTGCCTATATTCTGACTTTCCAACTCCTGAAATTATACACGTTCAAATACTACGCAGATTTTTCTGTTTGGCTGGAACTATTTTCAAACCTCATACATGGGCGTGGACTCATTACTACCCTCCAGCAAACATCTCTTGGATTTGGAAATACAAAGAATTATTTTGCACAACATTTTGTGCCTCTAATATATATCTTTGCTTTACCACTTAACTTGTTTAGTAATTGCCAGGTTTATTTAATACTGTTGCAAATGTTTATTCTTACTTCCGCTGTTATTCCAATCTATCTTTTTGCAAGAGATATTTATCATGATAAACGGGCAGGTTATTTGTTTGGAGCGTCCTTCTTCTTTTTTCCAACGATTCAGTACATTAATCTCTATGATTTTGAATTTTTGCGGCTTTCTATTTCTCCCTTACTTTTTTGCTTCTATTTTTTATACAAAAAGAATTACTTTTTGTATTACATGTCCTTCTGTCTGTCTATTCTCGTGCGGGAAGAAGTTGCTTTAACGACTTTTTTGCTAGGGATGTATGCCTTTTTAATTGTCAAAGAGAGAAGGGTGGGAATTGTAACATCTGCAGTTTCCCTAGTGTATTTTCTCACTGTAGTTAAAGTGATAATGCCATATTTTGCGGGTGAATCAAGCGGTATTCGTCACCATATTGCATTTGAGAATTTTTCACATCTGGGAAATTCTCCTTCCCAAATATTGCTCTATATTATTTCACATCCATTTACGATTATTTCAAACCTGTTCGATAAAATAAAAATAGCCAATTTTTTCATGTATGTATTACCACTTCTTTTTACTTCCTTTTTTTCTCCATCGATTTTTCTTATCGCTACTGCCAATTTATTACTCAATTTCTTGAGCAAGTCAATTTCCCATTACTCTTATATACTCTACTATCTCTCTCCCAGTATTCCCTTTTTGTTTTTGTCCGCGATTCAAGGGGTTAAAAATATTCGTGACCGATGGCTTCCATTCCTTAAGGATAAGAATGTTTTGTCAAGTAAGTTTGATAATAGTAAATATACGTATGCCATAGTGAGTTGTATTTTTGTTGCTTGCGTATCATCAAATGTATTTTTTGGCCCGTCTCCTTTATCTATCCAGTTTTGGAACAACAAGTATAAATTGGCGTCTTACAAAACCCACAATTTCCACTATTCTCAATACATTCTTACCGAGCATCATAAAAAGGCTTTTTCGTTTTTACCTTTAATTCCGAATAATGCGTCTGTTTCTGCGGAACATTTTTTCTTGCCATATCTTTATATGAAAAAAACCTTAATGGTGTTTCCTATTTTTGAGGGGGCTGATTATGTATTCATTGACAAAAAACATCCTGTTAAATTTGGTACTATAGATGTTGATCCGGTTGAAGCAAGGAAAAATCCACAGAAATATTACGATTTGGTCGAAAAAGATACAGAAAACTGGGAACTTGTAAAGGAGGACGATGGAATTTTTCTTTATAAAAAAAGGCAATGGAATTTATGAAAATCAGTGTAATTATACCCACTTTTAATAGTGCGAATACTATTGGGGATACCTTGAAGAGTGTAATTGCCCAGAATTGGCAAGACTTGCAAATTATTATACAGGACGGGGGCTCTAGAGATAATACCAAAGCTATCGTCTCCAAATACCCAACGGCTATATCAGGCTGGCAGTCAGAACCAGACAATGGCATATATGACGCCATGAACAAGGGCATCAGTCGTGCTGATGGCGAAATCATTGCTATTCTCAACAGTGATGATGCATGGTTACCAGGTACCCTTGAACGAGTTTCATCCGTATTTTTACGTAATCCGGATGTTGGTATTGTGTCTGGCGCTATAGAAATATGGGAAGATTTACCTCATGGAGTGAAAGTAGTCTTAAAATCGAGTTTGTTGCACCTTCATAAAGGAATGACAGTACAACACCCTGCGACATTTGTGCGACGTAATGTGTATAAACGCGTTGGATTATTTAATACGTACTATCGTATAGGCGCTGACTATGATTTTGTTCTCAGATGTCTGACAGCAAATATCCCATGGATTATAATAGACAACGTTCTCACACGCATGCGGGCAGGTGGTAAAGGCGGTTCGACATTTACCCTAGAAGATTGGAGAATTCGCCGATCTCACAAAGCTTCGTCAGGTATCAACGAAGCCTTTACCAGTGCAAACGGCTTCGCGCGCCATCTTGCCCGACAGGGGATTTTAAAGATATTTGGGAGAACAACCTTATCGGCTTTCAGAGGTTATTTATGGAAGAGACGAGTATATCGATAGATTGGTAGTTCTTAAGAAATATTTGCGGGATACAAAAAGGGACTTGCTATTTTGCAGAAATTCCATTTGGAACAGTGCTTTCAAAAATTTTTAAAGTCTTTTGTGCTGTATATTCCCACAAAAAGGTTTTTGCCCTTTCTTGTGCATTTTTTGTTAATGTGGATAGCAAATTCTGGTTTTGTAATGCCGTATAAATTGTATCTGCAATTGCAGCAGGATTAGCTGGGTCGAAATAGATGGCAGCATCCGCACATATCTCTTTCATCGGTTCCATCTGAGAAGCAAGTATTGGGGCGCCACAGGCCATAGCCTCCACTAAAGTCATTCCAAATGATTCGCAGGTTGAAGGATAAACAAAAATCATACAGCTGGAATAGAGATAAGGCAATTCTTCATACGGAATATTACCTAAAAAGACGATCCGGTTCTCATATCCGTGTTCTGCTATAAAAGCCTTCAACTCGCTGTAATATACCTTATCAAAGCACTTTCCTGCAAACACAAGTTGAATGGTATCATTTACTTTACCCTTCAGTAGTATAAATGCCTTTATAAGCTCTAAGAAATTTTTATACCTTTGGATATGAGATACGTAAAGAATAAATTTATCTAAACCGTATTTTTTCTTAAATCGACGAGATATATCATCTTCAGTACAGGGATAAAATATTTTTTTATCAATGCCATGATAAATAACTTCAGCATGCCGAATTAAGGTTCCAGACCTTTTAGCAAGAGTAAGTGCTTTCGTTGAAGGAAAGATAACGCGTTGAGCTCTTTGAATCGATAGTATCGTTAATGATTTTAATAGTTTCAACCTTATTCTTTGAATTAAACCTTGTTCCTTTGCAAGCTCGTTGATAAATGGTTCGACATTTTGTACTATAACGACATTTTGGACTGTGGAGAAAAATGGGCATATATTACCAGGGGAAAAAAGAACGTTTACCTTTTCTTTTTTCATGAAGGAAGGGAGAATAAATTGTTCCCACAAAATGCGTAGTATCGGACTTTTCAAAGGTATTTTAAAAGACAAAAATTTAAAATTGGGATGCTGGAAATAGAAAGTTTTCTTTCCTGATATTGTGGTTAATATAAAAAATTGATGGTTGGTGTTTATTTTTGACAAATAAGTTAAAAGATTTTTTATATAGGTAACACCACCACCTGCAATGGCAGATGTTGTATTAATGGCTATCTTCATCTAATATTAATGTGAAAAGACTTCTTTTAAATCAAGCCTAAAACCCTTTAAAATGGGCGAGGTAAGTTCGTCATCAATAAAATATATACCAGAAGTTTCATAACCAGTTTCCTTTAATACCATAATTTCTATTGTTCTCTTCTCAGGGTCTACTATCCAGAACTCCTTCACGCCATGCTCCATATAAAGTCTCTTTTTTACCAGTTTGTCTCTTTCTTTGGTAGAACTGGATAAAATCTCGATCGCTAAATCTGGTGCACCACCTAAATTTTTTTCTGTTACCAAGCCCATTCTTTCTTTAGAAACAAAAATAATGTCCGGCTGTACTACCTCCGTTTCCGACAAGACTACATCAAATGGGGCATAAAGTATTATTCCTAAATTATTTTCTTTAACGAACGTCCATAGGGCTACTCCTAAATCCCTTGAAATGGTTTGATGTTGGAAATTAGGTGCTGGCACCATATACAATTCCCCCTCAATAAGTTCATATCTTGTATCATCATCCATCTGTGCGTAATCGTTGTAAGTGTATTTTGTTTTAGTTTTAAGCATGGTTACCTCCCATGAGTTTCCGTTTAAAAACGAGACTGAGATTATGATTGAGAGAATAGATATCTGGAGTTCACAAACTCAAGATAAAAGACTCATAACTTTTTGTCTGTATTTACAGATTCCTCACTATGTTCGAAATGACATTTTTTGCTGGTTTTTATTTAGACACCAAATTTTTATAATTATATAACATTCCCATATATGAAACAACGGATAAAATTTTGTGAATACAGGTCATCGGATTATCCGAACGATAGTGCCTGCAGATGGTTAATTTATTGAAAAAATGCTAAAAATCTGCCATAATCAGAACACTTGCCGATGAACATTACGTGCTACTTTCAGATATGGAAGGTATTTTACAACCACAGTACCTCCTTTTTAATGAGGATTTATACCACCCTAAACACGCGTATATAAAATGAAGGCTATTCTTAAAAGTATAACTACCTATTGTGATAAAGCAATCGTGGGTTTGCTGCTTGCTACCGTTATTACTGTTCCACTTTTTTTTGATATACGCCTTTATAGTGTTTTCGACCTTAGCAAGGTAATGGCCTTATACCTGTTAACAATCGCCATCCTGGTTGTGTGGTCGATTGCGTTTGTACTTAAACACGGTTTTAAATTTTCTCATACTGCAATAGATATTCCTATCCTCGCATATATATTCATCTTCATCATTTCATCAATCATTTCAATAAATCCCATTATGAGCCTTTTTGGTACATACAAGCGATTTGAAGGCTTGACGGCTACTCTATGTTATATACTTATTTTTTATGCAACTGTTAATTTTGTAACTACAAAAAAGAGACTTTATCTATCGATATTTGCAATTGTAGCTGGCGTGACAATCTCTTCAATTTATGGGATTACACAGCACCTTGGATTTGATATTTTTAAGTGGAGTAGCTTTGAGACCAGGCGTGTATTCTCAACCTTTGGAAACCCTGTATTTTTTTCGGCATACCTTGTTATGACCTTGCCTTTGGCCGTTGCCTTATTTTTGAGTAATCCTTTTTGGAAAAAAGAAACAGCAGGTTTAAAAGGATCATATTTATCATGGATTTTTTTTGTTGTATCGACAATTGTTTATACTACTTTTTGGCTTACCAATACTCGTGCATGTTTTATAGCACTTCTCGGAGGTTTAACCCCGCTTCTTTTTTTACTTTTTAAAAGACAAAGAGAGGAGAAATACAAATTTTTTGTCTTAGTAATTGCATTTACTGTTCTTGGAATATTTTTTAATATACGGTATGAAACATCAATTGTTAAGCGGTTTATAGAGCGTTTTACGGCTGATGTGAACACGAATAGTAATCTCGGGGTTTCTTCGTATGATCAGAAAGGACTCGAAGAGTTGCCAATTTCGGAGACAACACAAATTCACAGGCGGCCATGGATTGCCAGCAAACTCCCGGTTACTGAATCAACATTTTCCCGCATATTTCAATACAGCTCCGCAATAGAGATTATTAAAAATTACCCTGCGTTGGGAATTGGTCCTGACACTATAGGCGTTGTTTATCAAAAGCATCTAGCGAAAGTCTTTTCTACGTTTGAGAGTGACGGTGGTTTTCAGTTTCCCAGACAGGACAGGATTCATAATGATATCCTCGATACTGCTGTTACTCGTGGTATTTTTGGTCTGGGTACGTATATCTGGTTATTGGTCGCTTTCGGTATATATGTGGGCAAAAATTATAAACGGTTAAGTAACCGAAATAAAATACTCATATTAGGGTTATTATTTGGGATATTATGCTACCTCATTCAAAATGAATTCAGTTTTGGAAATACTCCTATTGTGACACTCTTCTGGGTGATGATGGGGCTTTGTATCTCTTTAATAAAGATAAATGAAAAGGAAGTAGTATCAAGTATAGAAGATAAAGGATTAAAGATTAAGATGGGGGGCGATGGCGAGAAGTTGAGAGGTCGGGAAGAGATGCGATTGGTATCTGCTCAACTTCCCAAGCGCTCATCTTCCCAAATTCCTGTCTTCTGCAAATGGATAGGTTGTGGGATTGCACTCATAGCATTGGGATTTTCTACGGTTTTTATTATTCGATTCTACAGGGCAGATGCCTATTTTGAATACGGAAGAAGGATCATGGAGTACGAAAGAGAAAACTTACCTGCTATTACAGAAAAGAGTTTGTTTTTTATGAAACATGCGATACGCCTTAATCCATATGAGACTTTCTATCGCGATGAGCTTTGCAGGACGTATATACAAAATGCGCTTAAGACAAAAGATGAAGCCTGGCTGCAAAAGGCATACGTTGAGGCCAATAATTCTTTAAAATTAATCCCACAACATTATATGGGTTTTTTTCATCTGGGTATGATTCAGCAATTTCTGGCCGAACATTTTAACCGAAATACGACGGATAGCGCTATTAGCTATTACAAAAAAGCCATTGATTCAGATCCCTTCCAAGCCCCTTTTCATAGTAATCTTGCTTCTCTCTATATGAATGAGGGAAATGTGGATCAAGCGATAGAAGAGCTTCATCGGGCATATTTAATTCGGCCAGAAGAAGTAAATCATGCAGATCGTTTGGCCAATGCTTATTTGCAAAAAGGTAATTTGGATAAGGCGCTCTTTTTCTCAAGGAAGACCGTTGATCTCAATCCTTCTGAATCTGGTTATCACAATAACTTAGGGGCCATACTAAGTAAAAAAGGTATGTATGAAGAAGCCGTTAATGCATTCAAAAAGGCTATAGAAATAAACCCGAAAGAGCCCATTTATCTCGATAACCTATTAAAATTATATCTGTCGTTGGAAAAATATGATGAATTAATACCTTATTATAAGAAACTTATCGCCCTCGACCCTTCGGTGGCAGATTACCATAATAACCTCGGTGCAATCTATAAGAGGAAAAAACAACCAAAAGATGCTATAGAGTCATTTCGGAAGGCTGTGACTCTAAAACCCGATAATCCCATCTATACCCATAATCTGGCCAGTGGATACGTTGATTTGGGTAAATACGCGGAGGCAAAAGATATCCTTCAAACATTTAATAAAACATATCCCAATAACAATTATATAAACATTTATTTGCTTCTGGCTGATTTGTATTTAAGAGACGCCGATTGGGAAAAAGTTATTTCCGAGTGTGAACAAGCAATTAAACTAGATGAAAAATCCATTGCAGTGTACAAGATGCTTGGCGTTGCATACTATAACATGCATAAATATGAATTTGCAGAGAAAATGTTAAATAAGACCCTTATGCTCGATCCCAATGATCAAGGGGCGAAAGATTTAATTGCAAAGATTTCAAATAAGGTAAAAAAAGATTTATAAGAAGAGTAATAAGTAACGATAACAACTTCAACAAAATCTACCATAAATTACTGCTGCGGCATAATGACAAACTTACATGGACACCTTTTTTAATCCCTCCTCAGTTGCCATTATTGGTGCCACCGAAAAACCCGGCAGCTTGCCTGGTATCATCCTTAATAACCTCCTCGATATGGGATTCAAAGGCAAGATGTATCCTGTAAACCCAAAATATCGTGATGTTTTTGGCCTGAAATGTTTTCCCTCGATACTTGATGTTCCAGATGAAATAGCATTGACCGTGATTGCCATACCTGCCCCGTTTGTATTGGAGGTGTTGAAACAACAAGCACAAAAGCGAATTCGACATTCCATAATTATCAGCGCTGGTTTCAGAGAAATGGGTACGGAAGGTATTGAAATGGAAGAAAAGGTCAAACAGGTTGCAATTGAAAATAATATTCGAATCCTTGGCCCTAATTGCCTGGGTGTTTTGGACAATTATACGAACTTTACAACCTCCTTTTTGCCGTGGGGACGGGTAAGCAAACCTAAGAAAGGGGCGCTGTCGATACTATCGCAAAGCGGCGCCTTTGCTATTGCGTTGTTAGACTTGGCAGCGCAGGAAGGGCTAGGCATATCGAAGATGGTAAATTATGGAAATAGAGTTGATATTGGAGAATCTGCCCTCTTGCCTTTTCTCAAGGACGATATTCACACGAAGGTTATCGCTCTATACATGGAATCGGTCGATCACGGCCGAAGGTTTATCGAAGTTGCTACCGCCTGTTCAAAGAAAAAACCCATCGTATCACTAAAGGTTGGAAAAGGTGCGGCTGGTATTGCCGCAGCCAAATCTCACACAGGCGCCATCGCTGGAAAATATGAAATCTACAAGGCGGCATTTCTAAAATCAGGCATAATCGAGGCCAACGGTCTGGAGGAATTTATCGATGGTGTAAAGGCCCTTTCCATGCAAAATCCGCCACAAGGGAATCGTATATTGATTGTTACCAATGGTGGAGGTTTTGGCGTTATTGTAGCCGATTATTGTTCAGAGAATGGCCTAGAGGTTCCACCCCCATCTCCTCAGCTAAAAGAGAAACTGAAAAACAAATTCTCAAGATTCTACGTAGTTAATAATCCTATTGATTTAACGGGAAGCGCATGCGATGAAGATTACCGAATAGCCTTAAGTACGTGTATGCTCGAAAGCGACGAATACGATGCTGCTATTATCATTCCGCTTATGGCCCCTCAGGGTATGACAGAGAAAGTAGTTGATCTTGTCGTAGAAACGATGAAATTATCAGGGAAGCCGGCGGTTATCTGTACAGTAGGCGGATCGTTCACCATGAAAATCAAGCAGTTATTTGAAGATCGTACGTTTCCTGTCTATCCTTCGCCTGAGCGTAGCGCAAGAGCTATGTCCATTCTGTTGAAGAGGAAAATATTGCAGGGAGGAACTGTACATTCCATACTATAAAAATTACTTGCATTTACCTGGAATGCCGTTATAGTAATCATTTAAAAATATTCACTTCTTCCATTAGATAAACTCCTCTTTGGAGAAAAGATGAGTGTAAAATGCATCTTAAAAAAGGTGTTACAAGTTCTGATTCAAGATCATTTAGTAGTGTGTGTTTTATTCATCTCGATTTTTTCTCTGCTTACCCCTCAACCAAGCCATAGCCAGGAAGCAAATAAGATAGCAGAGACCTCCAGCCATTTGCAACAACAAAGCACGCTTATTGAAAACCGGAATGAACAACTTGCTTCTGATTCCCGGTCATCTGCCTCTGTACGGGGTATGCGAAAGATTGCAAAAAAAAGAGGTGTAAAAAAAGCATTATCACATACCCCTGTATTCGACAAAAGTGGCAATATTTATCTCGCATCCTGCGATGGCAAACTCTCAGCCATTGATCCTGCCGGGAACACAAAATGGTATATCCAATTAGCTGATAAAATTAATACGGGTTTAGCGATTAGTCCGGACAGTGCCTTATATTTTTGCTCAGAAAAAACACTCTATGCTATTGGTTTAAACGGTGCACTCAAATGGATATTTAGCGCGGATAATGTAATCGATTTCCCGCCTGTTTTAGATAATCAAGGGAACATCTGTGTTGTAACTAAAAAAGATGACTTTTTATATGCCATTAGGCCCGATGGGAGTTTGTACTGGAAGTCTCATATAATAAATGGCCATATTGCCACGCCGCCTTCCATAACGACAGATGGTAGTATTTATGTTACAACACACAACAATATACTTTATGCTATAAACGCCGATGGAACGCTACGATGGCGGCGTGAGATTTATTGCAGACAGGCAGCCCAACCCGCCGCTGTTGTAAAAACAACCAATATTACCGGACTCAATTCCACACCTCAATTTGGAACAAAACCTGTTCATGAGTCACAAGAACAGACCTCACCACCACAAGCGCTACGAATTGCTCACATAAAACCAGAAGAAATACAAACTTCTTCTAACGAGACCGATAAACCTGCGAGCACTTCTTTTACAGCATCAACAGTAACAGGCGCTTTACCGCTAACTATAAAATTTTCCGATAACTCTACGGGTAAAATTATCGATAGATTCTGGGATTTCGGCGATGGAACGCCTATAATCTCAGAACCGTATCCTGTTCATACATATACAGCGCCAGGGGAATATAATGTGCGCCTCATCATAAGGCGGCCGGATAATACTTCAACGATCACTAGGCAAAGTTACATTACCGTAATAAATCTTTCAAACAGCAGTAAAGAAAGTATGACAAACATACAGGGGGGAAAACAATAATTGGCCATCGGCACTTACCTCAGGTTCAAATATCCCTAACGATACGAAGTTGTCGGATAGTGAAACCCGTGTATCCATTGCAAACAGCAAAGAGCCATAATTTTTAAATTTTCATTCACAAACAGCCTATTTTTTGGTAAAAGTAATAAAGCGTTGGTGTCGGGGAAAAGCCTTGGTAGTGACATGCTCAGTTTTGGGCTTATCTGAGCAGCTTCGACACCGACGCTCTTTTTGTTTACAAATCGTAATTCGTAAATCACGAATTTCCCTTTCTTTTACTTTGTGCTTTTTGTGTCTTTGTGGTTATACCCATTCATATGACTGCTTCAGAAATTGAAAAGAACGACCTTCAAGCTATCGATAAGATAGTCGAAGGACGTACCAGGATAAAAAAGGAAATCGCAAAGGTCATCGTTGGACAGGAGGAAGTTATTGACGATCTCCTCATAGCCCTCTTCTGCAAAGGACATTGTTTGTTTGTGGGAGTGCCTGGACTTGCAAAAACGCTCCTCGTGAGTACCCTTGCGGACGTCTTAAACCTGAGGTTCAACCGCATACAATTTACACCCGATTTAATGCCTGCCGACATTACAGGCACTGATATTCTGGAACAGGATCACGCCTCCGGAAAAAGGTTTTTCAAATTTATCAAGGGGCCTATTTTTTCGAATATCCTTCTGGCCGACGAAATCAACCGCACACCGCCAAAAACACAGGCAGCGCTGCTTCAGGCAATGCAGGAATATAAAGTTACCGCCAGCGGCACCACCTATTCTCTCGATTTGCCTTTTATAGTCTTTGCCACCCAGAACCCTATTGAGCAGGAAGGCACATATCCTTTGCCCGAGGCGCAGCTTGACCGGTTTATGTTTCAGATTAACGTCCAGTATCCCGCAAAAGAAGAGGAAATCGAGATTGTAAGAACGACTACCGCTACCTACAAACCAACAATAACAAAGGTTTTCAGCCCCGAAGAAATAATAAGTCTTCAGGACCTCGTAACAAGGGTGCCTGTTGCCGATTATGTGCTTGAGTATGCTATACGATTAGTCCGGGCATCAAGGCCTACAGACCCCAGTGCGCCTGATTTTATAAAAAAATGGATTAGCTGGGGGGCAGGACCTCGCGCATCACAATATCTCATCCTCGGAGGCAAGGCGCGCGCATTACTGGACGGCAGGTATGCTGTTACCTGCAACGATGTCAGGGCGCTCGCAAAGCCTATCCTGCAACACCGCATTATTACTAATTTCCACGCCGAAGCCGAAGGGAAAACGTCTTTGCACATCATCGACCAGTTACTTGATACCATAAAAGAACACACATAATAAATTTACGATTTCGGATTTACGATTTTAAATTTACGATCTGTTTTGTGTCCCCTATTAAAATCGTAAATCTAAAATTATTTCTTTACGGTTAATTCTATGGTAGAAAACCCTTTTGATCCGGTAACACTGTCCAAGATCGCCAGCATGGAACTCCGTGCGAGACTCGTGGTAGACGGAGTCTTGTCGGGCATTCACAAAAGCCCTTACAAGGGTTCCAGCATAGAGTTTCTGGAACATAAAGAATATTCTCCCGGAAACGAAATAAAGCATATTGACTGGAAGGTGCATGCACGGACAGATAAGTATTATATCAAGGAATTCGAGGAAGAAACGAATCTCAAATGCTATATATTCCTTGATACCAGCGGGTCGATGGAATATAAATCGACCGGTATCAGTAAGTTTGAATACGCCGCAACCCTTGCTGCCTCCCTCGCATATTTATTGTTGAAGCAATCAGATATGGTGGGACTGATCAGCTTCAGTGACAGGGTATTTCAATACATACCGCCAAGATCCCGTGTCACACACTTACATATCCTCTTAAATACCCTTGCAGAATTAAAACCAGCGGGTAAATCAAATATCGGTGTTATCCTCAACGAATTTATCGAAAAGATAAGTCGACGATCTTTAATTATCATCATATCAGATTTTTTTGATGATATAAACAAGGTAATCAAGCAGGTAAAGTATTTTCAATTCAAGAAGAACGAGGTTATTTTGTTTCAGATACTCGATCCGTATGAACTGTCGTTTCCTTTCGAAACCATTACCTATTTCGAATCTATGGAAGATGACAGGCGTATCCTGGCTGATCCGAAGTCAATTAAAGACCGCTATCTTTCCGGGATTAACCGCTTTCTTGAACAATTCAAACAGGCATGCTTTGAAAATCAAATAGATTACTGCCTCATCGATTCCTCGACACCGCTGGATCAGACGTTAATCCGGTTTCTGGCAAGAAGGGAAAGTAATCTTTAAACAAATACCCATGTTTGATAAAAAATTTAATTGTAGTGATAAGTGAAAGTTCACTAAAAAAATTTTACAAGGTTATAATTTTGTGATTTCCTTTCTTAACCCCATTTTATTATTTGGTATTCTGGGTGCAATCATCCCCATTATCATCCATCTTATCAATAAGAAGAAGGCCGTCTCGCACAGGTTCGCAGCTATAGATTTTATATTACAAACGAATAAGCGCATCTCGGTAAAATTCAAACTTCGCCAGCTAATCCTTTTGATCCTTAGGGCATTCCTTCTTGCCTTCCTTGCTATGGCGCTTGCCAGGCCATTTGTAAAAAACTTTATCGGTGGAGCGCCACAAAAAGACGTTCCTACCAGCAACGTCATTATTTTGGACGATTCATATAGTATGCAGTACTCAGATAATCACGAATCGTTTTTTATGTCCGCCAAGACTGCGGCAAAGGAGATTGTCAATAATCTGACGAAAAATGACGATGCCGCAGTGATTACCTGTTCAGGTTTGGGTTCACAAGTCTTGCCGGAACTCGATTATGACAAAAAGAATCTTTTAAATTTGTTAGAACAAGCACAACCCAGTTTTGCTACTACGCATATTACACCTGCGCTGGATGCGGCAGTGGAGGTATTAACTTCTGCTAAGGCATCTATTAAACGAATTTTCCTTCTTACAGACCTGACACGGAACGGATGGGACATTGACTGGTTCAAGAGTGGAAATGAGAAACTCCGTAAGCATGTGTCTAGCATCCATATCATAGACTTGTCGGAGGGCGGCGAACTCAAGAACATAGCCATTACGCAAATTGAACCACAAATTAACGTGTCAGAAAAAACTGCAGAAAGTACCATCAAGGTGACCGTATCTAACTTTACACCTGCAAGGATTAAAAACCTCCTGGCACAAGTGTTTTTAGATCAAAAAAAAGTAGCTCAGGGATTTTTCAATATAGACGCTAATGCATCGGAAACAAAGGAATTTTACTTTAGCGTGGAGAAAGGGAAAGGTCACACCGGCTGGGTTGAAGTTTCGGAAGACAGCCTGGACACAGACAATAAACGATATTTTGCCATGAATACATCAAACAAACTGGATGCCTTACTGATCGACGGCGACCCCAAAACCAATATCTATGAGAGTGAAACGTTTTATCTGGAGAAGGCGTTAAATCCCGGCAGAGAACATGCATCATCTATCAAACCGACGATATGTTCCATACACGAGGTTAAAAACTTCGATTTTGCCAATTTCGATATGGTCTTTTTGTGTAATGTTGAAACCCTGCCGCCTGAAAAGATTCATGAACTCGATAAGTTCGCTAAAGAAGGAGGATCGGTTATTTTTTCGCTTGGGAATAAGGTAGATGCGAATTACTACAATAATTCATTTAATACTTTACTGCCACATCGACTTCATACGACGAGGACTTTTTCCAGCGATAGTCCGCTATCGGAAGAACAGCCCCTTCATCTGAAGACTACGGAACCCACACACCCTGCTTTGCGTATTCTTTCTGAAACGAGTATGAGTACGTTGTACTCTGTGAAATTTTATCGTGTATTTTATGTCGACCCTGCGCCACTGGGGAATTGCAAAACCATATTGTCTTTTTCGGACGATACCCCTGCCCTTATCGAAAGACAGGTTGATCGGGGAAGGTGTGTGCTTTTTACATCATCGATAGATAGAGACTGGACCGATATGCCTGTAAAATCCTTTTTCCTGCCGCTCATACAGCAATTGTGCAGGTTTTTAACAGGAAATATTGCAGAAGAAATACAAAGGGAAACACTGGTTATGCACGAATGGCAATCTCCTTCCCCCGAAGATATTAACAGCTTGGAAATAACCAATCCGGAAGGCACAAAAGCTGTCTTGCATCCTCAACTGATTAACAACGAAAAGTCTTTTTCATACAACGAGACAAATCTTCCGGGGATTTATGCTGTTACTGTGGATGGGAAGCCACATCCGCAATTCCCCCAGAAATTTTCTGTGAATGTCAACGCCACTGAATCCAACCTGGATAAGATAAATCAAAAAGAACTTACCGCACTTATGGGTGGCACCAATCTCACCATTACAACCTCCCCTGTAACCGAGGGGAGCGAAGTGCTCATGGGCGAAGCCAAAAAGACACTGTGGGGAACCCTCCTCTTTCTCATCCTCTGCATCCTCTTTGCTGAATCATTTGTTTCGAGAAAATAATTTTTATTGACATCTCTGGCTTTTTTAACTAACATTTTACTTTAGGTAACAATCATTTTTGTTTATTATTTAGAATAAATATGGAAACGGTAGAAAAGTTAACTGGAATACTCAGAAATCACGGCATGAAGATTACCCCTCAGCGGTTGATGATCTTCAAGGTTTTGGAGAACAATACCGCACATCCGTCCGCTGAAGAGGTTTTTAAAAGGGTAAAAAAAATTTATCCCACCGTGTCTTTCACCACGATTTACAAAACCCTGGAAACCTTACGCGATCTGGGAGAGGTGAAGGAACTCATCATTGATGAAGACCGTAAACACTACGACCCCAATACCGATACCCACCATCACGTCATCTGCTCTTCCTGCAAAAAGATCCATGATATCTTTGAAGACTTTTCACCCCACATCAAGTTACCCGACTCCATTAAAAAGGATTACACGGTCTCCGGGTTTCAGATATCCTTCCATGGCACCTGCAAGGAATGCGCATAGGAAGCTTGTATCATACCTACTTTTAAACCACAGATTTCTCAGACTTCGTCGTGAGCGCTCAGTTGAACGATTGCACAGATAAAAACACACAGTACCTGTGAAATATGGATTTCAAGAAGAATCTTTTTGGTACACGAAACAAGCAATTCAGTTTTCTTCGCGGGTTCAAGCTTGCAACCTGAACATGTGTTTTTATCTCGCCTCTAAAAGAATACCCTGTTTCACCCAATTCATTCCCTTCCCTCTTCGCTACATATAAGACACTACGCAAAGAGAGAAGGTTTAACGCTTAATTCTTCGGCATGCCTTTTATCTCCTGCCAGATCACAGCATTCTTTCATCTTTTACAAAACAAAATATCAAAGAATGCTGTGATTTATAAATTATCTGTTAATCCTTTGTAATATTTTATTATCCCCATTTCACAAATATATTGTTTTTCATTGAAATAGGTTTTTACTTTTTTCAGATTTGATAATTAGGAGAGGACGATTCTATATGCAGGGATGTCTATTACAGGAAACAGTGTTATTTTATCAATAACGCAAGTATGAATTGGAAGGTTTTGAGATTGGTATACATTTTTGGTATAATGCTAAGCTCAGTGAATCGAACCACTGAAGCTCATCAAAAAGCAATCAAGCCGATGCGCTGTCGTAAGGCCAACCACCTGCTCAAAAAGTGTCTTGTGGTTCGATTTCACTGCAGCGCGTGGTTATGCATTTTTAAAAACTGCAATAAACAATGACGAACTAAGCTGTCAAAAAAATACGTGTAAGGTAGTTTCTTGGAAGCCGATATTCTTCTATTATCTATAATCATGCTAAAAGTGGGGCCCGTATCCCATCTCCACCTATACGAATCAATAGTAGGTTGACTTAAATACATTGGCTCGCCACTGTGTAAATAAGACGATCTTGCACTATAAATTGCATCAAGTATCTTCGGTAAATTTGCTTTTTTAATTTTTGCATGTATAGCTCGATATCTACCACCCTTAAAAAATCCTTTTGAATGTTTCTCTATAAATCGAATAAATTTTTTTCTGGATTTTCTAACATTAAAAACTTTTTTCAACTCATTTTTTTCATTCCCAGAAAGAACAGCGGCATTTACTATATCCTCAAATTTCTTGCCTTTTAACAAATCATCTTCTTCATCCAAATCAATAAATTCAGAAAGGGCTTCAATTGATGAAACAAGTCTAACAAATACCATCTCACTGTCTATACCAATTTCTTTTAATGCCTTTGCATAGTGATAGCATGCTAATACAAATTGTTGATGATATCGGGCATCTAATGACTTTACCGAGTCTAAAAAATCACCTAGCCCCTTTGCAAAATTTTTATTTCTACTTGAAAAGATTGGGGGATGTATATGGGCATTACATGGCTCATAAATGAAGTTGAACTCTGTCTTTGTTTTTATGGTGGTATCTGTTAACTCTCCAAAATAGCTCGCTATTAAATAAAATCGACACTGAAAATATACCGAGAAAATAGCAAGGAGCTCTCCTAATATTCCGTCCTTAAAATAATATCCTTTAGGAGTAGCCCTTATATTAAAACTCGGGTCATTTATGGTAGCATATTTTATCTTTAGGTTGTAATGATGTAAGCCGTTTCTATCCTCCTTTATAGTCAAAAAACTGGATCGAATTATCCCGTCTTGATAATTTAAAACTCCCGGGATGTAACATTCTGATGCAATTTCATATTCACAGTAATAACTTCCTGAATCGTCGTTTTTCAATTTATCAATATTACGAATCCAATTCATTCGATTATCGTTATTTGTCTGTGTCATTGAATCATCCTATGCATAACTATGTTATTAACAAGTTTTCTTTAATTTGACAAATAGTACAGCGTAAATCAAGGAATTTTTGACATAAATATTGACAGATAAAACTCCCACTCCTATAATTCTAGCTTGTTAACATTACAAATTGAGTGATATCAAGAAAACAGGATAAGTATTCATGCTCAATATCCCAGCCGCTTTATTCACTAAATACAGCCTTTTGCTGGAAGGGGGGGACGGGTCGCATCTTAAATTTTAAATAATTGGCTAGAAATCCTTATAATAACGCAATAGGCAACCATCAATTAGTGCATGGATAAAGAATTAGACGCAGAGGATTGAAATTGTTAAAATAATAAAAAATGTATCTGGAGAGGTAACGATAATAATTTAAAATTGGAGGTATTAACCATGAATGCAGTAAAAGGCATATATTGGATGAGACCGGTGATTAGACATGAATAAAACATGCAGGCAAAATGAGGGGTATATTCAAAAGATATAAGATGATTATGAAGAACATTATTTAAACAAGGACTAAACATGAAAAGATGTTCTATAGGTATACGATCAAATGAATATTATTGAATGGAGGAGTTATGCTTTCAACGTATAAGAAGCGGATAATAAAGGAATTAGGAAAGGTTCCCGAAGAACAAATGCCGAAACTTTACAAAGTTATTCATCAGATAACGACCGAATTTATATCCGGCGCAAAGAAGCCCGTAAAGCGCGGTTCTTTGAAAGGACTCTGGAAAGGAAGCAGTATCGAAGACTCATTGTTCTTTGAGGCCAGGAAAACCCTCTTTCCTTATGAATCCCGTTAAGGTGCGTATGGATTTTATAACCGATACCCATTCATTGGTATGGTATTTTACTGAAGATGCTCGTTTGAGCAAGAAGGCCATTAAAGCCTTTGAAGGGACAATCAAAGAAGGCACGGTAGTTGTTCCTGCTGTGGTTCTTGCCGAAATTATGTATATATCGAAACGGGGCAAGATTGCTTTGACCTTTGAAGAAACCCTGAAGAAGATAGAGGAATACGAAAACTTCGACATTGCGCCGCTGGATATAAACATTCTCAAAACTGCGGACAGGATTGAAACAGATATGGAGATGCATGACAAATTGATTGTGGCAACCGCTCTCTATTATAAAGCTAGGTTAATAACAAGGGATGAGCAAATCAAGAAAGCAGGGATAGTACCTGTCGTTTGGTAAGATCGGGGAATGTATGCATGAGCCATGAAAAATATATTCCTTGATATACTTATCCCGCACGAGAGCAATCTGCGAAATCTTGTGGTCTCAGGCTTTGGAGGCATTAATGAGGGCGTTAAACAATGCCAGGTGGTGTGGCGAATCTATCATGCGTTCGGGATGCCACTGGACGCCTACGAGAAATGGGTAATCCTTCCACTCTATAGCTTCTGTAATACCGTCCGAAGTATGCGCTGTATCTTTTAAACCTTTACCCAGTCTTTTGATAGCCTGATGGTGTGTGCTGTTGGCCTCAATGCGGTCTATTCCAATAATCCTGTGAAGAAGAGAATCTTTTCTTATGGATACAGCGTGGGTATAGTGATCGTTTTGTGAATCTTTGTGAATTATGGGTGTTTTGACTTCTGACGGAATGTCCTGTATTAATGAGCCGCCCAGTGCAACGTTTACCAGCTGAATACCATAGCATATAGCCAAAAGGGGCTTTTTCATCCGGATGGCAGTTCCCACTAAAATGAAATCGGAGGAATCTTTATCGGGATGGACGCATACTGTTTTTTCGTGTTTTTCTTCTCCATAGCGTTGAGGCGGGACATCATTCCCTCCGGTGAGGAGCAATCCATCAATTTTTTCCAGTAAAAGTTCCACGTCGTTTTTGTCCTTGATAACGGGCAATAAGAGTGGAATTCCGCCTGCCGCAACGACGGCCTCGCTGTAATCTCTATACGTAAAGGAGTAAGGCTGTTTTCCTTCCTCTTCGTAATCGCAATTGATGCCAATAATTGGTTTCATCTGTAGTGTTTCTCTATAATCTTTTTTACCGCACGGATAACATCGTCAGTATCTTCCTCTGTCAGTTTTGCCGAAAGCGGGAGGGAAATAGTCCTATCCGAGACAAATTCGGCATTCGGAAAATCACCGCGCTTAAATCCAAAGGTATTTGCATAGTGGGGATGCAGATGTAATGCAACAAAATGGATACCGGTACCGATATTTTCGTTATGAAGCGCCTGCTGAAAGGTGTCTCTGCTTATCCCGATCTTATCAATATCGAGGAGCGGTGTATAAAGATGCCGTGCATGTACAGTATTCTTTTCCGCAGGTGTCGGAACAATAAGAGGCAATCCCTGGAACGCCCGGTCATATTTCTTCCATATTTTTTCACGTATCTTGTGATATTTGTTCACACGTTTTAATTGATGGATGCCCAGCGCCGCCTGGATGTCCATCATATTATATTTGTAACCAGGGAAGACCACTTGATAGTGCTTAAAACCTTTATCTGAATACCGATGCCATGCCCCCTTGCTCATTCCGTGCAAGCCGTACATCTGCACTTTCTCTGCCCAGTCCTTGTTGTTCGTAGTTACCATGCCCCCTTCGCCCGTACACACATTTTTTGTAACGTAGAAGCTGAATACAGTCATATCCCCGATGTTGCCCACCCTTTGTCCCTTGTATACCGTTTCAATGGCATGGGCGGCGTCAGTAATAACGAGTAGACGATGTTTCTTTGCTATGGACACGATAGCATCCATGTCGCAAGCCCTTCCGGCAAAATGGACGGGAATAATAGCCCGCGTTCGTTTGGTAATGCTTCTTTCAATAAGGTTAGGGTCGATATTCATGGTGTGTCTATCAATATCAACGAATACCGGTTTAGCCCCAATATGTGTGATAACATTGGCCGTGGCGGCAAAGGTCATCGGTGTGGTAATAATTTCGTCTCCTTGACCGAGACCCGATACGATCATGGCGAGGTGGAGTCCTGCGGTACAGGAATGGAGGGCCATAGCGTATCTTGTCCCCATGTATCTTCTGAACATTTCTTCAAATTTAGCGACCTTGGGACCTGTGGAGAGCCAACCGGAACGCAGGGTATCCACGGCCTCGTTTATCTCTGCCTCTTCTATTCTGGGACTGCCGAAGATGAGAAAGTTTTTTCGTACGGGTTTATGGTTCTTTTTTGTCATGCAATTCCTGATTCGTTAATTTGTTTTGGATAAACCGCCCGCGTTACAAGTTATTTCGTTTAAGTCCCCCTTAAAAAAGGGGGATTCTCTATACCATATATCGTACAATCCGCATAAGTAAAATGAAAATTCCTACACAATGCGTTATTTTCAGATTAAAGCGTCATATATATTTTCTAAATTATTCGCCGCTTTACAGATATTATAATTCATTTCAACATGCCTCCTGCCTTCTCTGCCCATAGTCGACCACTCTTCAGGGTGGTCAATAAGATATTCCAAACGTTCAGCAAGGGCATGAGCATCTCGTTCCGGCACGAGAAATCCGCTTTTCCCGTCGGCTACGACTTCCGGTATATCTGCATGATATGTTGATAGTACGGGAACTCCCGCCGCCTGAGCTTCTAAAAGGGTGGTGGGCGCGCCACCTTCATTATCTCCATTCTGTGCAGTTACGCTGGGCTGAATGTAAATATGCGCCTTTTTTAATTCCTCCACAAAAACACGATGGGGTTGAAAACCCAAAAGATGGATGTACGGACTAAGATTGTTTTCCTTAATAAAAGATACGATACTATTTCGTAATACTCCGTCACCGATGATCCTGAGTTCAATCTGTGGGTTTTTGGATATTAAAAGTTGTAAGGCCTGTAAGGCATAGATAAGCCCCTTTTTTTCAACAAATCTTCCGCAGCATAGGATAACAATTTTCCCATCGGAAGGGAACGCCCTTTCCTTGAAATTGATTTTTTCTGTGTCAGCCCCGATATGTTGTATTACGATTTTTTCGCTTGAACATCCAATTTCCATGAGTGCCCGTTTCATGTTACCCCCTTCTACAAGGAACAGATCGCCTTCCTTAAAGAGCCTCTGATATGCCTTACTCCATATATTTTCGCGGGGTAATTGGGCTAGATCGAATCCATAAAAGGTCGTAATGAGCGGCAGTTTAAGCCATCGTTTTATGGGAGCCATGGCAACGCCTTGCGGCCCAAAGTGCGCATGGACAAGACGCGCCTTTTCTTTTTTTAACACATGCTTGAAATACAGAATATGTTCAAAATATTCTTTTTTATTGAGATACAGATAGTGCCCAAATCTGTCTCTGAACCACCACCATGAATAACGATTTATTTTAGAGCAATCGTAGATGGGGTGAAAAGGAAACTGTTCTAAATTGGTTATCCGTGTAGTTAAAACAATAGGCTTATATCTCTTAATATTTTTGAGGTACGAATATATGAAGGTTTCAGATAGTCCAAGATAGTTGTTGATGGCATGGGCGATCGTTTGATTCACCAGAATATTTGTTCAAATGTTTTTACAAGATATACCGGCTCAAATCCTCGTCTTTTGCTATTGCCTGTAATTTATCCTGTACATATTTCGCATCTATAGCAACCTCTGCGCCGTCCATATCGGGGGCATCAAAGGATGCGTCTTCCACGAGTTTTTCCATCACGGTGTGCAATCTTCGTGCGCCGATGTTCTGGGTGCGTTTGTTGACCTGTACGGCAATATCCGCAATGGCCTCAATGGCGTCATTTTCAAACCGTATCTTGATTCCTTCCGTTTCCAGGAGCGCCTTGTATTGCTTAATCAGAGCGTTTTTCGGCTCGGTCAGGATACGCAAAAACTCTTCTTTCCCAAGGTCTTCCAATTCTACACGGATGGGGAATCGCCCCTGTAGTTCAGGGATCAGGTCGGACGGTTTGGACACATGAAATGCACCTGCGGCAATAAAAAGAATACGGTCGGTCCTGACCATTCCGTACCTTGTGTTTACCGTAGTGCCGTCTACAATGGGCAACAGGTCTCTCTGCACACCCTCCCGTGAGACGTCAGGGCCGTGCGTGCTTTCGCGGCCGGCGATCTTATCGATTTCATCAATAAAGATAATGCCGTATAATTCCGTCCTGCGAATGGCCTCCTGCATGACTTTTTCCTTATCAATGAGTTTTTCAGCCTCGTCCTGCGTCAATATCCTTTTTGCCTCGGCGACAGAGACCTTTCGTACCTGTGCGCGTGGAGGAATAACCTTCTCCAGCATGTTTTGGAAATCCATGCCGATTTCTTCAACGCCTGCCACAATACCTTGCAGTACATATGGTTTTTCATGGATGGTGATTTCCACGGTACGATTGGCAAGTTCTCCGTCGTGTAACTTTTTACGAAATTTTTCCCGTGTGCTTAGGCGCTGTTCTTCGGCTTCAACATTGGGCGGTTCGGCGCTTTTTGGCACAGGCGGCAGTAACAAATCCAGGAGTCGTTCCTCCGCCATCTTCTCGGCTTTTTCCTGAACGTCCTGGATCATCTCGGACTTAACCATATTCACGCCGATCTCGGTGATGTCGCGTATCATCGATTCCACGTCGCGGCCATGGTAACCAACCTCGGTATATTTCGACGCCTCCACTTTGAGAAAAGGCGCCTTGACGAGCGCTGCCATACGCCTTGCAATCTCAGTTTTCCCAACACCCGTAGGGCCGATCATAATGATGTTCTTTGGCAGGACTTCTTCCCGTAATTCATCGGAAAGCTGCTGCCTGCGCCAGCGGTTACGGATGGCTATGGCCACAGCACGTTTAGCATTTTTCTGACCAATAATGTATTTATCAAGTTCTTCAACGATTTTGCGCGGCGTCAATTCCTTCACTACTTGATTTCCTCCACCTTGATATTTTTATTGGTATACACACAAATGTCCGCTGCAATGTTGAGGGACTCTTCCACAATCTCTTTTGCGTTCAACGAGGTATGTTTTATCAACGCCCTGGCTGCTGCAATCGCATAAGAACCGCCTGAACCAATGCCGATGATACCATCATCCGGCTCTATGACGTCGCCGCCGCCGGAGATTAAAAAGGAGTGCTGTTTGTCCACAACTATGAGCAAGGATTCTAATCGTCTCAATACCTTATCTGTTCTCCACTCCTTGGCCAATTCATGGGCGCTGCGCAGGACGTTTCCCTGATATTGTTCGAGTTTGGCATCGAACCTCTCCATGAGGGCAAATGAGTCCGCCGAGGAACCGGCAAAACCTACGATGACTTTGTCATGGTAAAGCCTTCGAATCTTTTTAGCATCCTGCTTAACCACGGCGGCGTTCATGGTAACCTGGCCGTCACCGCCGATGGCGACCTGCCCATCCTTTCGGACTGCCAGAATAGTTGTAGATACGATAACGGGGTTCACATTCAAATCCTGTTTAATAGAAAGTTAGTATTGAATTGGTTTTTAAATGTTATCAATTTACAGAAGAGTTATCAAGGGTTTTCTCGTTTCTTAATGTTTGACAAACAACGAATTGACCGTATAATTAAGGCGGGTATAAGCAATGAAAGAGTACCGTAGTTGTATGGCGCATGTTAGCGTTCTGTAACCGTTTTTTTAAAGGAGACATGCTTATGGTAGCCAAAGATATTATGAATAAGATTGTCACTGCGGCAAAGAAGAATACGATTGGCCGGGATTTGGCAATAAAATTATTATCCGGCATGTACAGCGGACTGCCCGTTGTGGACGATACGGGAAAGGTTGTTGGGGTGGTAAGCGAGTTTGACCTTTTAAAGGCCTTAAAAGAAGGGAAGAAATTAGAACAGGTAACGGCTGAGGATATTATGTCAAAGAAACCCGTATGTGTAACCGAGAACACCCCGGTCGACGAGATTATAGACCTTATGACAAAGCATAATATTATCCGTGTGCCTGTACTAAGAAATGATAACCTGGTGGGGATCATATCCAGATGCGATATCCTCAGCAGTATTGTAGAACCTGAATTTGTGACGGTTTTTGCCGATTAGAACAATTATTTAGCCACGAATAGGTACGAATAAAAAAAGATGTAACAGTTTATCTCACCGCAAAGGCGCAAAGTACGCAAAGTTTTAAAGATCAAAAAAAGAAGAAGTGGAGAAAAGATGGATATAAAATGTTTTGCAATATTGTTTTTTTCTCCATTTTCCCTTCTTCTCCATTTCTCCTGTTTTGTACCTTTTCCAACTCACGTGGGTTAGGTAATTCTTTTTTCCCATGTCTGAACAAACGATAAAATTTACTATTACCGGCATGCATTGCGTGAATTGCGCTATGACGATTGAGCGAAGACTTAAAGATATGAAAGGGATTAAGTCTGTCCGGGTTAATTTCTCCAGTGCAACCGGGATTGTTGCCTATGATTCCAATGTTATAAATAAGTCCTCTATTACGAAATATGTAAAGGATATCGGTTATGTAGCAAAGGAACAAGTCAGACTTGATCAGACCTCTCAGGCGCGCACTCAAATGGGATGGCTTATTTTTAGCATCCTGGCCTCTGTCGTAATGATGGCGCTGATGTACGCCCCCATGCCTGAAATAATACACGCCTGTATGCCTTCCGTAATGATGATTATTGCTACCTTAACGTTGCTGGGGCCGGGAATGGATTTTTTTATCAGCGCTTATAAGTCCGTTAAAAATTTTTCTGCCAATATGGATGTACTGGTTTCGATGGGCATTCTGGCTTCCTACCTTTATAGTAATTTAGCAATTTTTGGTATCTTCGGCATGTCAGGCCACGCATTCTTTGAAACGGCAGTAATGTTGATTGCATTTATTCGCATCGGGAAATATCTGGAAGAACGGGTGAAAGGAAGGGCAAGTCATGCGCTCCAGAAATTATTGAAACTCCAGTCCGATAAGGCACGATTACTGTCGCCGGAAGGAAAAGAATTGGAGGTCAATGCCTCCTCCATTCACATGGGAGATAAGGTCGTCGTCAGGGCAGGCGAAGCCATTCCTGTGGATGGTGAAGTTGTGGAAGGCATCTCATCTGTAGATGAATCCATGGTGACGGGTGAATCTATGCCGGTTGTAAAACAAAAAGGCGATCGTGTAGTTGGGGCGACCATAAATAAAACGGGTGTGTTAATCGTAAATGCCACAAGGATAGGCGAAGAAACTGTTTTATCGCAGATTATCAATATGGTTGAGGAAGCACAGATGGATAAAGCCCCTATTCAGCGATTCGCAGATATGGTATCGAACATATTCGTTCCGGTGGTGGTTGGTTTGTCTCTTTTAACCTTTTTTTGCTGGTATTTTGTGTTTTACGATTTTGGAGGGGAGTTATCTTTTCTGTGGGCATTGAAAATGGCGATTGCAGTGTTGGTGATTGCATGTCCGTGCGCCATGGGACTTGCTACTCCAACGGCGATTCTCGTTGGAAGCGGAGTGGGGCTGGATCACTCCATACTCATTAAACGCGCCAGCGCCCTTGAGGGAATTGCACGACTGGATACTATAGTATTTGATAAAACAGGGACAATGACAGAGGGGCATTTTGTTGTTAGCGATATCGTTGCTTCTGGCAATGTTCGTGAATCAGTAACAGTTCGGCCCCTCACTTTGAACGCAGTAGAGGAACCCACCCCTGGCCCCTCCCAAGAGGGGAATACAAAAAGTCCCCTCTTGGGAGGGGATTTAGGGGTGGGTGAACTATTCCGTGAATCGGAACTGATTAAACTTGCGGCTGCCGGGTGTGTTTTTTCGAATCACCCGCTTGCCCAATCTGTGGTGGAAGAAGCGAAGGCAAGAAAGTTAACATGGGATGCCGCTCAGGATGTTCGTGAAGAAACTGGCAGCGGTATTGTCTGTCGCTATCAGGGAAAAGATTTATTCATTGGGAATGAAGAGCTTATGAGCGCCCACGGAATAAAAATTGAGGCGCAGGATAAGATCGGTGAACTGTATGCCCATGGGAAGTCTCTTATGTATATCGCTCACGATCACGCATATATGGGTGTGCTTGGTCTTACGGACAGAATAAAGCGAAATGTGCGAGATGTCGTATCACAATTGAAACAGATGCATATACGGGTTGTCATGATGACCGGTGATAGCGAACAAGTGGCAAAGTCGGCAGCGTCAGAAGCGGGCATTGAGGAATACCGCGCCAGGGTGCTCCCTGCTGAAAAACGGGAGATCGTAAAGGATTTTCAGAGACAGGGCAAGAAGGTGGGAATGGTCGGAGATGGTATTAACGATGCGCCAGCGCTGGCTCAGGCAGATGTGGGAATCGCCATCGGTGCGGGAACGGATGTGGCAAAGGAAACGGGTGATATTGTTTTAGTAAAAAATGATATGATGGACGTAGTCAAGTCGATTCACCTGGGGCGACAGACGTTGTCTAAGGTCAGACAAAACCTGTTTTGGGCTTTTTTTTATAATGTCGTTGGGATTCCGATTGCAGCCGGGGTTTTGTATCCGTTTTTTGGAATAAGCCTGAAACCGGAGTATGCAGGATTGGCCATGGCCTTTTCTTCCGTATCGGTGGTAACCAATTCCTTGTTGTTGAAACGCGCTTCATCCCTCCATAAATTTCTTTAAAATGTCCACAACCTCGTTGCTGCTTGAAATGAGCCTGGCTCCAACAAGCTGTTTACGGTTCTTTTCCACAGACCAAACTACCTGATAGAGCATCTTAACGCTTTTTGCTGAGGTCTTTTTCGGGGAGACCTTAAACTCGATCATCGCATAGGTGCCGGGCTTAATCCTATTGTTCGTTTCAAAGCACAGTCCATTGATACTGATATTTTTTGAAATGCCTTCATTTTGAAATTCATCAACTTCCGGCAAAACGACATATTTTAGCGGGAAATGAACCGCCACTCTGCGGAGCCCCCTTTTCTCTAAAGAAACAGCGGCAACGTCTTTTGCCTTGGTTTTTTCGGAAGTGTAAATACACACCCTGTTCTTGCCGGTTTTTTTTGCCAGGTACAGCGCTGAATCAGCCTCCCGTATGAGTTCTTTCGCTGAAGTGATGTGATGGCCAAATAGAGAAGACAAACCAATGCTCGCGGTGAGTTGAATGTCACGGCGTGTGATGGGGAATAAGCTCCCTGCAATTACAACCCGTAATCGTTCCATTACTACGACGCCTTCTTCGATATCAGTTAAAGGCATAATAATACTAAATTCTTCGCCTCCGTAACGCGCCAAAATATCGGTGTTCCGTATCGTTTCCATTACCCGACTGGCAAACTGACGTAACACCTTGTCTCCTTCCGTATGTCCATAGGTATCGTTGATTGCCTTAAAATTATCAATATCAATTAAGGCAAGGGAGAGGGGATGCTTATATCGGTGTGCGCGGAGAAATTCTTTTTCTATGGCATCGTCAAAGTAGTGTCGGTTGTATATGCGTGTCAGACTGTCCGTAATTGACAATACCTTTGTTGATTGAAATAAACGGGCATTCCTTAGCGCAATGGCGAGTGAATAACATACAGGGAAAAAGCGCTGAATATCCTCATCATTAAAGGCATTCGGCTTGTGACTTACCATGGAGGCATATCCGATGTCCTCGCCATTTGCAACGAGTGGAAGCGTAATGGTGGACCGAATCGATAGTGGTTTTGTTTTTGCCGGTATGCGGGCCATTACATTATTTTCTATAATCTGTTCAATATCTTTTATGGAAACTCCCTTGCCTGAAGTAGCTGAAGATATCTGGAAGACATTATGAACTGCTTGATTGATAAAATGGCTGTCCATAGCATAATTCTGTAAGATATACAACTTTGGCTTTGCCTCAGCGAAGACGAAAATGAGCAGTGCAGTATAATCAAATAATTGAGACATTTTGACCTTTACGTCCGTTATGATATCACGAATTTCTAGGTGAGAACAGATGTTGGTATTTATTGTTTGCGGGAGGTTTAACTCGATGGCTTCTTTGTTTGCCAATGAACTTTTGCTTATCCTGCGGGTTTTCTCTTTTGTTTTTATATCCTTCTTTTTAACCAGGGAAAGCAGTTCCGAGGTCTTTTGAAGAAATTCCCATTCGCAGAGGGCATTTTTAATAATTTGTTTCACGAGATCAATGTTATGAATCGGCGTGATGACGTATGCGTAAATACCCCACTTGAGGGATTCCTTACCAAGAGGCACTTCGTTTTGATGAATCAGGAGCAGTATGCGGGTATTGGGGGAAACGGTCTTGATGAAAGAGACGTATTGTATGATCTTTTGTCTTGAAAACGCACTGTTCAAAATAAAAATGGCGGGTTGTTTTTTCTTTACGACGGGCTTTAGTTGTGTATTTTTTTTGAGGGATTTAATGTGACAGGATGGTAATACAAATTTCCTGAGCTTAGACAGGTCATGCTGGGTGCTATCACTAATGAGGAACAGGGGTTTCATAAAAGCTTTACTTCCGTATTTTTGGCAGCTTAAGGTATTAAACCTTTTCACACGAGAAATCAGTCCTGCTTTTGTCTCCTCATACTCGATGGAGAATTAGCACAATAATTAAACAATCATCCTGAGTTCTCCTTTACTCGGTTATTTTTTAGAAAATTTCAAGGTTTCGTCCGCTTACTTTTCTAAAATTTTTATATTTGTGTATAAAAATTATACAAATTCCCGTTAAAATGTCCATAACATTTTTTGCGAGTACTATTTCGAAATGAACAGATTTCGGTTCTTTTCGTGACCGGGCATTGCATTACTGAACTAATATTTCGAAACGTTCATTTCTTCCATCTTTCCCGTAACCATAAACACAATCCTTTCAGCAATATTGGTTACCCTGTCCGCAATTCGTTCGAGATTGTGGGAAACCCACGTAAGGTACGTAGCCTGCTGGATTATTTTTGGATTTTGTATCATAAGGATGAGAAGCTCCCTGTAGACTTGATCATGAAGGGCATCTACCGTGTCGTCTTCATTACAAATACGTCTTGCCGCTTCTATATCCCTGTTTACGAATGCCTTGAGGCATTTATCGAGCATGGATAGTCCTATATCAGTCATTCTGGGAATATCAATGAGGGGCTTTACCAGAGGTTCATCGCCTATTAATAAGCTTATCTTGGCAATTCCCTCTGCGTGGTCGCCCATACGTTCGAGATCCGTTATTATGCTTAATATGGAAGTCAGTACCCTTAGATCAACAGCCATGGGTTGTTGTGTGGCAATGAGGGAAATACACTTTTCTTCGATGGCGAATCGTTTTTTGTTTATAAGAGAATCATTTGTTATGATCACCCTTGATGCATTCATGTCCCTTTTCTGAAGTGATTCGACGGATTTCTTTATGGCATTTGCCACCATACCTGCCATTTCCAGCACCTCGTCCTGAAGATTGTTTAATGCCTTATGGTATGCTTCTCGTGTCACGACCTCTCCTTATTTTAATATTCAGGAAATTTCAATCTTTTTTGATTCCCCTCTAAAAAGAGGGGATAAAGGGGTGTGTAAGTTTTTCGCGACACACCCCCAACCCCTCTTTCTAGAGGGGAGCTTAAAAGTCGCTGCCGAAGGCAGCCAACCTATAGTAAACGTTTTAAGTAAGGTGACATATAATCGTCATTGCAAGCGGAGCGAAACAATCCTTCCCTAAGATTGCTTCAGGCTTGCGCCTTCGCAATAACAACTTTCTTTTTGCGTTAACTATAATTTACAGGGGATTTCATTCTGTAATGAACTTACCCAAACCTGCCGGTAATATAATCCTCCGTTTGTTTTTCCCGTGGATTGGTAAATATTTCGGTTGTGATATTAAACTCCACGAGCATCCCCAACATAAAGAAACCTGTATAGTCAGATATCCTGGCAGCCTGCTGCATATTGTGTGTGACGATAATAACCGTATAATCTTTCTTTAAATCCACCAGCATATCCTCGATCTTAGCCGTGGCAATGGGGTCTAGGGCAGAACACGGTTCGTCAAGGAGTATAATTTCCGGTTCGGTTGCTATTGCCCTGGCAATACAAATACGCTGTTGCTGACCGCCGGAAAGATCAAGGGCGCTGGTGCGAAGCCTGTCCTTTACTTCGTCCCAGAGTGCGGCTTTTTTCAGCGCCTTTTCGCAAATCTCGTCCAGTGCGCTTTTTTTATTGATGCCCTGGACTCTCGGACCGTAAACCACATTTTCGTAAATGGTTTTTGGAAACGGGTTGGGTTTCTGGAAGACCATACCCACTCTCTTCCTGAGTTCTGTAACATCGACTGACGGCGCATAGATATCCTGTCCGTCTATTTGGATAGCGCCTTCAATAGTCACGCTTTCTATGAGATCGTTCAGGCGATTCAAGCACCTGATTAATGTGGACTTCCCGCACCCGGACGGCCCGATAAAAGAAGTTATTCTCTTTTTCGAAATGTCAAGGTTGATTTCCTTCAGCGCCTTAGTCTTGCCATAGTAAAGGCTCAGGCTTATGATGTTAACAATTGGATCGGGGACTTCCATTCGCTTCTTTTCCATATTAATTCAATCGTATAGGAATTTTCATTTTATTTATTCGGCTTTACGGGTGGTAGCAGGCATAAAATCCCCCTTAGAACTAGGGGGCAAGGGGGGTTGTAAAAACTCAGGAAAAACACAACCCCTTGAATCCCCCTTTATTAAAGTGGACTTAGTAGGACTAATTTATTATTTCTTATAATGACGCCGTACTGTACCATTTTTTCAGCTTAGTTCTTACTACGATAGCGGTAAGGTTCAATACAAGCACGGTAAAAAGCAAAACAAGGGTTGTCGAGTAGACCATGGGAATGGCCGCCTCAACGTTGGGAGACTGGAATCCGACATCGTATATATGGAAGCCCAGGTGCATGAACTTCCTTTCCAGATGGATAAAGGGAAAATGACGATCCAGGGGGAGAGAAGGCGCAAGCTTTACAACCCCCGTAATCATCAAGGGTGCAACCTCTCCGGCAGCCCGTGCTATGGCGAGAATTGCGCCGGTAAGTATACCAGGGGTTGCCTGGGGAAGCACCACCTTCCATAACGTTTCAAACTTTGTAGCGCCAAGTGCATATGCCCCCTCCCGTATGGACATGGGGACAGAAGAAAGCCCTTCTTCCGTCGCCACGACAACGACGGGCACTGTCAGGAGAGCCAGGGTGAGAGATGCCCACAAGATACCGCCCGTTCCGAACGTGGGAGTTGGCATGGCTTCAGAGAAAAACAGTTTATCGATACCTCCGCCCATAAAATAGATGAAAAAACCAAGGCCAAAAATCCCGAAGACTATGGATGGAACACCCGCGAGGTTGCTGACCGATATCCTTACAAGCCGGGCAATACTGCTGTCACTTGCATATTCTCTGAGATATACCGCAGTCAGAACGCCAAGCGGGACAACTGCAATACTCATGATCAGCACCATCATGACCGTTCCAAAAATAGCCGGGAATATCCCCCCCTCGGTATTGGCTTCCCTCGGTTCATCCCACACAAACTCCCAGAACTTGGCCACGTAAAAACCAATTTTAGCAAAAATTCCCATGGTATTAGGGGCGTAGAGACGGACGATATGAAACACGGGTATGGTCTTTTCACTGCCGTCAGCAAGGAGCACCACGACTTCTTTTTCCCTTGCCTTTTGGTGAAGCCCTGCCAGGATATCCTCTTTTTCCCGGTAAGACTTTTCAAGAACGTCCATCCTGGCGTTGACAAGTGCGGTCTTTTTTTGAACCCCCGCAGTGGGTGGTAACGTTGACAGGCGTTTTAATTCAAGGCGATTTTTTTCCATCTGGTAATTTATATTACCAATCTCCTTTTTTTCCACAGACCGTATCTTTTTAAATAATCCCCGGCTTTCCTTTAGCATGGCCCTTATTTCGGCAGAGCTTACCGGCTTTATATCATCTCCCTGTTTCCACCCTTTTAAAGAACCGTACATATTACCCCACTCGCGTCTTTCAAACGCCAGGGCATCATGGGGAAGTTCGTGAGATACAACGTCTGAGTCGTCTATCCACCTGAAATCCGTGCCAAAGACGTCTCTGTTCCCAACCTTCAATTTCGTCCGATAAGCGTCTTTTTTGTGGGGAATGGATTCCTTCTTTGCAATCTCTCCCAGGACTACTGCGCCATCCCGGAGCGTAAACCGGACAAGCTTGTGAGGCCAAAAGATGCCGAACCCGTTTATCATGATGAGCACGACTAATCCGCCGATCATCAGGAGACAGACCGTCAGCGTGCCTGCGGTCAGCCAGATATAAGGATTGCCTGATTTAAAAAATTTCTTCATAACTTGATTGTATAGGAATTTTCATTTTATTTGAGCGGTTTTCGTATCCATAAGTAATATGGTAAATAGTCTATGGAAAACCTCCCCTTGATCCCCTCCTTCGCAAGGAGGGGATCAAGGGGAGGTTATAACTTGCCGTACCTTTGTCTCATTGAATGGCGCACCGTTTCCGCAGCGGTATTAACGATAAAGGTCGTTACGAAAAGGAGCAGGGCCGCCAGAAAAAGCACACGGTAAAGGGTGCCGCCAAACGGCGCTTCCGGTATTTCAACTGCAATATTCGCCGCGAGCGCCCTGAAGCCGTTAAATAAATTCCAATCCATAATGGGGGTATTGCCCGTTGCCATAAGAACGATCATAGTCTCTCCTACCGCCCTTCCAAAGCCAATCATGACGGCCGAAAAAATTCCCGGACTCGCAGTCGGAAGCACCACCCTGATGGCTGTCTGCCATGGTGTTGCGCCAAGCGCCAGCGAGGCCGATACGAGATTGCCGGGGACGTTGCTTATTGCATCCTCGGATATGGTAAAAATAAGCGGTATTATGGCAAACCCCATTGCAAAACCCACGACAACGGCGTTTCTCTGGTCATATTTCAGACCCAGAACGTCCAGAAGCCACTGCCGGTAATCTCCTCCAAAAAAGAGCGATTCAAAGACACCGTTGAGTTGAATGGATGCATATACTGCCCCGATAATAAAGGGTATCAAAAACAAGACCTCTGCCCCGTGCCTGTACCGGTCTTTTCCAAAGACCGGCAGAATTTTCCAGATAAGAAGGGCAATGATAATGGAGAGTGTGATAAAAAATGGCATAACGACTATGGAGGGAAATATCCTTTCCATCAACGGCGCCAGCCACAGTCCGGCAAGAAATCCGAGGATGACGCTGGGAAGGGCGGCCATGACCTCAATAACCGGTTTTATTATTTTTAAGGAACTATGGAGGAACTGTGAGGTATAGAGTGCAGCCAGAATACCAATAGGCACTGCGATGATCATGGCATAGAGAGTGCCTTTGATCGTGCCAAAAATCAGCGGCACCAGGCTCAACTTGGGTTCAAAGTCATCTGTCCCGCCCGTAGATTGCCAGACAAACTCAGGTTTTTCATAACCCTCATACCATATCTTCCCAAACAGGGTTTTTAAAGTAGCTTCCGGGTGTGGATTTGAAATATCCCATTGGCGCAGGTTTCCGTTTGAATCCATAACCAGAATACCATTTGCCTTTGGTGAAAAGGCAAGGGCGGCAGGGATAGATTTTATCTCAAGGTTTAATAGCGTTTGTTCAGAGGTTGCATGGTTGAGATGGATTGATCCGTCAGAGGCCGCCGTCACAAAACCTTTGTCCCGCAGAGACGAAGCAATAGCCGCAACCGGGGCATGGTGGGATTTGAGGGTATGCACCTTTTTAAGAGCCCATCCGGAAGGTGATGCCTCATCCCGTGCCTGCATCCAGACGTTTACACCGCCGCCGTAATCACCGACTACAAGCGATACATCTCCCAGCAAAAAGCCCAGGGCAGTTACCGCCTTGTCAGACACCAATATCTTTTCGGCAAGAAAAGGGTTTTCCCTGTCCTTCACATTGATATGAAATATCTCACCTGCGGATGTCCCGGCGTAGAGGTTTTCCATAAAGTGGTCAAGCGCCAGAGAGGTTATTTCAGCCTTGTTTTCCTGATTTGTTGAATGTATTGTTGAGCTATTGGCGGCAAGTATTCCATCCCCTGTGCCCGTTCTTTCCAAAGGGAGCGGCGCTTGATTACTGGTCGTTACTGTTTCTTCCTGCAAATGGGATGGAAATTGATTACGGCTGTGTTGCGCTGTGAGGCTGGTAATGTCCTTCCCGGTTTCTTTTCTTTCCTCCGCGCCAAAAAGTGTGCTTTTTGTTTCTGTGGATTTAAGTATGAGCCTGCCGTCTTTCGTACGGGCAACTGTAACTGTTGCGCTGTCATCTTTCCTGGCTGCAATAAAGGCAATCCCCTTCCCCTCGTCGCCAACCAGGATGGGTTCTTCTTCGGATATTTCCGGGAGTATGGTTCTTTTTTCGTTTTCAAACGATTCGGAAAATTTGATGGAGACCGTTAAGACCTTTCCGTCACTTGTTCCCAGAGAAAGAAGATTATTATCTCTATCGACCGATGTTATAGCAGAACCGTTAAGCCCTGCGATTGTATAGTTTTCAAAGACCTTACCGTCAGACAAAGAGACGAACTCTACCTTGCCGTCCTGATAAACGGCATAGACAACATCCTGGTGCTCGTCCACGCCGATGGCAACCGCATTGCCCCGAAGAGAATATGTGTTTTCCTTCGATACCTTAGCGCCCTTGAGAAGCGGATAAACCTCCAGAAAAATAAATAAAAATAAGGCAAGCACAACAAAAACAGTGGCCGCACCACCAAATGTAATAGCCCAGTGGGCGGCCCTGTCAGTAAACTTTCTTCTTTTTAAACTTTTCATGCACTATTCTATTTTCTTCAGTTCCTCTTCAACAACAGATGCCGGTAAAGGTATAAATCCGTCTTTTACCACTACATCCTGACCTTCTTTGCTCAGAATGAATTTTACAAACTCCTTAACGAGAGGATCGAGGGGCTGACCGGGTTTTTTATTGATATATACGTAAAGAAACCTTGCCAGCGGATAAGAACCGTTCATTACGTTTGCCATTTCGGCCTCCTTAAACGGTTCTCCCTCTTTAAATGAAAGGGGTAAAGAACGAACACCGGAGGTAACATACCCGATACCGCTGTAGCCTATAGCATAACGGTCCTCGGTAATCCCCTGTACAACGGAGGCAGAACCTGGTTGCTCTTTTACGGTATCTTTGAAATCTCCCTTATAAAGGGCGTGTTCTTTAAAGTAACCGTATGTGCCTGATGCAGAATTACGGCCGTAGAAACTTATTGGCTTTGTTGCCCAATCCCCTGTCAAGCCGAGCTGTCCCCAGTTCTTAATATCCTCTTTATACTTGCCTTTCCGGGTTTTTGAAAAAACGGCGTCCACTTGGGGTATACTGAGACCCTTGAGAGGATTATCCTTATTTACATATACTGCCAGGGCATCCAGGGAGGTCCTTATTGCTGTAGGTTTATAGCCATATTTCTTTTCAAAGGCATCAATTTCTGTAGGTTTCATCGCCCTGCTCATGGGGCCTATCTGTGCAGTTCCCGAAATGAGCGAAGGAGGAGCAGTGGTAGAACCCTTTCCTTCTATCTGAATTTTCACATTTGGATATAACTTGTTAAATCCTTCGGCCCAATAGGTCATGAGGTTATTCATGGTATCTGAACCTATACTGCTCAGGTTCCCGGAGACACCCCCGGTCTTGGCATAGGGCTTGATAACCGCACCAGACCAGGCCGCCTTATCGGCAATGGCAGCGCCGGCAAGGATACAACTAAAAATTGCTATTAACAGCCAGAATTTTTTTACCATAAACTTTTTTCTCCTTTATTCCCATCATCATATTTACGAGTAACATTTTTACGAGTAACATTTTACTCAAATTTATTATGGAAGTCGACTTATTTTTGGACATGTTTTTGTGGATGACGGTTATGATATTCCTTTACTGCCTCATCCGAATCAAAAACTACCGTTTCGCCATTTGGTCCATATCCTATCTTGATAATGGACACCCCCAGTTCCCCTGATTTTTCAAAATTTTCCTTGCGTGTTGGCGAGGTGAAGACATACAACCTGTCGTTTATTTTCGCCTCTCGATATGCCTTGATATTGGCCTTGCCAAGTATCTCTTTTACAAGACGGGCTTCGTACTCAATTACGGCATCTTCCGAATCGAAGACGACCGTTTCGCCGTTACGTCCGTACCCTATCTTAATAATACCCTTGCCAAGTTCCCCCGATTTCTCAAAATCCGCTTTCCGCTGAGATGAGGAGAAGACGTACAGCCTTCCATCCTTTTTGACCTCCTGATAAGCACTTTCCTTTACAGTCTCGGCCCCGAAAACGTGTAATCGGGAAACGGTACAAAATACCGAGCTAAGAATACCCAGAGTAAGAATAGACTTCAAAATTATTTTTACTGCGTTTTTCATCCCTTTACCTCCTCGAACTTGCGTAGGGGTTGAAAATCTTCAACCCCTACATGGAATTTTCTAAATATTAAAATATAATCTGATACTGTGCCCGTACAAAATTTTCTTCCCTATCCTGTTCTTCCCCTTCTTCGGTCACATAGTGGCCAAAATCAGCCTGTATCTTGGATCGATGGAGACGGAAGTAATAGTTTACACCTGCCGAATATTCCTTTCCAAGATCATTTTTAACATCGTTATTGGGATCAAGCATGGAATAGCGGGCAGCGATTTCCAGTTTTTTTGGTATCACAAAATAACCTGCCTGGGTAAAGAAACCATCGGAGTCTATTGTTTCTCCCTCTTTTTCTGGATTCTCCGTCATTACGAAATACTCATTATGCCATGAGAGACCTCTGTATTTCATGCTTAATTCAGCAACCCCTGCTATCGTGTCTGTATCCTCAAGTTTTTCATCCTTTCTCTTTGCGTTAAAAACCACGGAGCCTGCAACCGACATCTTAAATTTTTCTGTATACTTCACATCTGTTTCATCAACCGTGTCATACTTCCCAAAGGGGTTGTATCTCAGATTAAGCACATACATAAGTTCATTATCGAGGTTATCGTCCGCTTTTCCTTTACTCAATGCCTTCACCTGATCTTCCCTCTCGGCAGGGTCCTCACCGGCGCCCTGAAACACGGCGGCATGGTATTCTATATGTCCGTCAAAAGGTTTTCCATAGATATCTACTCCATAATCACGGTCCTGATCGAATGCCTCGCTGGCAATGGCTCTGTCCTGGAACAGGAGCTTTGCAGAGGTTGTCATCCTCTGTTGATTGAACGGAACCTTAAAATACCCCATCTTCACATTTGCCTCTTCAAGAGGCGTCCAGTACACATAAAAATCCCTTATGCCCACGTCAAAGCTATCTCCATCCAGTTCTATATAATAGTGGGTCATTTTGCTATAAACATTTCCACCTATACAAAGCCTTGCGCGGCGGACATCAATATTATTTGTGTCTCTGTACCCAAAATCTGCATCGTTATCCTTAAATGTATATCGGAACTGTAATCTGCCTCCAATGCCCAATGAATATTTGTCATCAGGAGATCTCATTACCAGTGAATATTTCTCTTCGTCTGGGGTAAAGGCTGACGTAAGAGTTGGCATACCAAGCATCATTTTCTTTCGTGCCTCATCTGTGGCGAGATAGTCTTCAACTTCATGTATAATCTCTTCCTTCGTAACGGGTGGTTTCTCAACGCTTAATGCCTCCATTCGATTTTTTAAGGCCTGTATCTGCTCTTGCTGCTTTTGAAACGATTCCTCCATCTGCTTTAATTGCCATTGTAAATAATCCCGTTCGCTTCCTGACATCTCCTCGGTTTGCTCTGGCTTCTGGGCAAACGCATCTTGAAACATACCGCCAGCGTATGTGCCGCACATTATAATTGCCGACGATAAAACATACTTACACCATTTACTTCGCATTTCAAAACCCCTCCTTTTCTAAAAAGTTAATCATTTAATAATAATTAACCTATAATAAACACTGAATGTTAAGGAAGTGTTAAGAAATTGTTAAGAATTTGTTAATAAATAGTTAAATTTGTGTTAAATACGGAGATGATTCCCCTGAAGCAATTCGATATCCATATCCAGGATTCTTTCAAGGTCTTCCTCTTTTTCTATCTGCGCGGCGATTACCTGTATGCCTACTTTACGGCAGGTAGTAACGACGCGATCGAAAAGATTTACGTTTACCGGGGATTGGTCTGCTTTCGATAAACAATGCGCGCCGATTTTTATAAAGTCCGGTTCGATGATGGAAAGCAGTTTTAAGCAGTTGTATCCTGCGTCAAAGGTATCAATGGCAATCCGGTAACCGTCCTCCTGATAGTAAGCGGCTATTTGTTTGAATAGGTCGTAATCAGGAATAAGAGTTTTCCCCGTTATTTCAAAAACAATCTGTTTCTTTGGCATTTCCCATCTTTCGGAAAGTTTGTTTAATAAGCCGGCAAGAGGCGAGCGGCTTATAAAAGTTTGTATACTTACTTTGAAAAACAAGGAAACGTCTTTACAGTTCATAATCCAATGGGTGATTTCTTCTGTACAGAGGTATTTAAGGGGAATCGGGGCATTTATACGTTTGTTAATTAAGAACGATCCGTGTATTTTACCGGCGGGATTATTTTGGGATGCAATTGCCAATTCATACCCGTAGATTTTGCCTTCTCTTATTGAGAAGATGGGTTGTAAACAGAGAGGAACAGAATGGTTATTCCTGAATTCAATGACACTCTTTTGTTTGAGCTTACGAAAATAAGGCGATAAAGAAACACACTTCTTATTGTTTTTCCTCTTCGTTCGTACTTTTGCATTCATGATATTTTCCTCTATTGAGGTTATACGATGCAACGATACTTTTATCAGAACTTGTATCTTTTTTTTGTTAAGGAATAATTAAGGAATCAACAATTTTACATTAAGATGGCGACCCCAACCCTGGCGTTCATGCGCAGGAATTCCAAAGTTGAAAGCATAGCAGTCAGACAACCCCCTGAATCCCCCTTTTCTAACTAAGGGGACTTGGGGAATTCCCCCTTAATAAAAGAGGTCATCGAAGAAATCCCCCTTAGAAAAGGGGGCGAGGGGGTTGTTTATACTGGACTATTTGTTGTGTATCAAAAAGCCGCTGCCTAATTAGAGGACGTCTTCGCGGTAAATTGCAATACTAGCGGGGTTGGGCGGCGTGCCTGACCTGCTCCGGGGTATTTTCGGACGTTGTCCCGATAATGAGCTTAAGCAGCGCCCTTAAGCGGTCAGCGCCGCGTTTTGGCGATGCGCTCGACCTGATCGAGGTAGCGGGCGATGTCGTCGTGCGGTTTGACTTCCTGCGCCCGGCGTAACAACGGAATGGCTTCTGCGTATCTGCCCAACCCAACCAACACCTGCGCTTGACGGATCTTGGCGTTGACCTCAAATGCCTCCAGGCTCGCGGCGCGTTCGTAGTAAAATATTGCCCGGTCGGGTTCGTTCTGACGGGAATAGTGCTTGCCGAGCAGCATCAACGCTTCGCCGTCGAGCGGATCAAGCTTCACGATCTCTTCCAGCACGCTGGCCGTCTCGGTGCTGCCAGCACCCTCAGCCATGCTCAGGCGCGCTTCGAGCTTGAGCAGTTTCCGGCGATCGGCCTCCCCGAGCTGCTTATCCCAGGCCTCGCGGATATGCGTTGCGACCTGCCGGGCTTGAGTGAGTGCGCCGCGCGCGGCCAACATCTCTGCGGACTGCAGCGGTCGGGCGAACGGTTGTTTTGCATCCACGTCAACAGCCCGCAGATATGCATTCGCGGCGAGGTCCGTTAGGTTTTCGCTGACGTAGATGTCGCCAAGCGTGTGCAGGCTGTCCACGGTCGACTTGCCGAGTCGGTCCACGGCTTCAAGGCATACAGCGGCTTTGAGCGGTTTTTTCATGGCGAGGTAGGCCTGGGCCTGTAACAGCCAGAATTCGGTTTTTTCCGGGTAGCGCCCGATGAGCACCTCCAGCAGGGTGACCGCGTCCTCGAACTTCTGTTGTTTAAAAACGCATCGGGTGATGCCAAGCCGCCACTCGGTGTTTTCAGGCTGGAGCAGCAGGGCATTGCGGTACGCTGCTTCTGAAGCCTGATAATCCTGTTTGGCGGCGTAGGCGAATCCGAGTAACCCAAACGAATAGGCGTCACCGCCGCCGAGTTGGATCATCCGGGTGAACGCGCTGATTGCATCGTCGTACTTGCCGGAGCGGACGTAGATCAGCCCGAGGTTGCGCCAGGCACGGCGGAAACTGGGGAATTTCTCCACGGCCTTTTGATAGTTGCCGAGCGCTTCAGTCATCTTGTCCTGTTGGAACTGAATGCCGCCCAGAGTGAAATCCAGGATCGCGGAACAATCCGGCTTCATCCGATTTTTAAGCATGTCCTCAGCCTTGGGCAGGTCTTCCGCCATGAGGGGACGGAGCTTTTCGAGAATTGAGACTTCCTCGGGCGTGATGCGAGGTTCGACCTCGGCGTTAATACCGTAATAGGCAATGAACTCCTTCTTGAAGACCGGATCATTCCAGATATCCAGTTCCGATTGACTCAACTGGGACGCCGGGGTTTGCGTTGAGGAACAGACGGTTATTCCAAGGAACAGAAAAAATAGAGTGAAGGGGAAATGTCTGAAATTTGGAATACGCAATGCTATTTTTTTCATAATTATTGTCCTTTCAAGAAGCTGATTGACACACGAATATGCAGCCGTACGGCCTTGCCGTTCCGTGTGCCGCGTTCATATTTCCACTCTTTAACAAAGCCTGGTCACATTTTCATTCCGCGTTGTCCGTGATGAGCGATTTGGGAGGCCGCTTTCAGAGTGTCCGCCGCCGGATGCATCAGCAGCTCCAACTGGGTGGCCGCTGATTCGATTTCAAGTTTGACCTTTTCCACCCGTGTGTTGAGCATGTTGAACGGAATCAGCGCCGTGATCGCGATGCCCAATCCGAACGCCGTGGCAATGAGCGCCTCGGCAATGCCGCCCGTGATCGCGCCGGGTGCGCTGAGTTCACCGCCGATCAGCGAGAATGAGCCCATCATGCCGGTGACCGTGCCGAGCAGCCCGAGCAGCGGCGCGAGGGTAATCACCATGTCCAGAATAGGAATGCCGCGCCGGAAGCGTTTCAGTTCCAGCTCTTGCGCGTACAAGAGCGCGGTTTCGAGCGCTCTCCCGTTGTGTGTCAGCGCGTAACCCAGCACGCGCACAACGTAGAACTCCGACGCATTGCTGATGCGGACGGCGCTCTCCCTGTCGCCCTGGCCGACCGTGGCTAAGAATTTCTCCAACGCCTGCGGATCACGCTTGCGCTGTTCGTTGATCAAAAAGATGACACGCTCAATAACCGTGCCCAACGCCAGATTCGAGGCGAATAATAACGGCCACATAATCGGCCCGCCCTTCTTTAAAATGTAGATCAAGCTGACATTCTCCGGAAACGCCTTAAATACGTCAGCGCGCCAGATAAAGACAAGAGCCAAAATAAGGAGACAGGCAAAGAACGCTGCTTTCGCCCGCGGTCCCAGCCTCACCCGGAACCGCCTGTACGACGGCGTTTCTGCACCGGGGAAATTCCGAATGTGCCTGAAGAATTTTTCTTTCATGATCGTTAGCCCGGTTGAAAACGGATCGGCACGCGCATTTTGCAGGGCACGCGTTGGCCGCCTTTAATTGCCGGCTCAAACTTCCATTGTTTTACGGCATCGAGAGCCGGTTTCTCGAATGCCGGGTGCGAGGACTTCTCGACGCGCGGTTGGACGACTTTGCCGGTCGGGTCCACGACAAAAAGGACGGTAACGACTCCTTCGAGTTTCTTGCCGCGCAATTCGTTGGGGAAAACGGGCGCGGCCTGGAAAATGGCCCGCGGTTTCTGGTCAATCTCACCAAGGCTGAACGCGCTTCCGAGGCTCTCGTCCAGAACGCCCGCTTTTCCCGTGCCGCCGATACGGCCGCCGGACGAAAGGCTGAGCGCCTCGGCGAAATCGCCGCCACTGCCGGCTTGTCCGCTGAGCGCCGCCTCGATTGCGCTGAGGCTGGCGGCTTCCAGCTCGGGTGCGCTGGCAACGGCAGACAGTTCCAGGTTGCGGACGATCTCGGAGGCGTCCGGTGCTTGTTCGGTTTCAGTTTCCATCTCCTCCGTCACTGTCTCCTGCTCCCTGGGTTTCTCCTTTTCGTCCTCTACGTCTTCATTACTCAACAACTCCACCTGTTGCAATGTGCCATGATCCTTCTCGTGGCCTTTAAACAACAATCCGCCGAACAAGATGACGACGGCGTGCAACGCAAGGGCGCAAGAAATGCCGAAAAACAGATTGATCTTCATTTCTTTTCCGTGTTGATACCGACCTTGGCAATGCCAATCTTGCGGACCTCATCGAGGACGGCTACCACATATTTGAAATCCGCTCCTGCATCGCTGTTGATGATGACCTTCGGGTCTTTGACAGTCGACTTGAGCGTCTGGAGTTTCAACGGCAACTGCGCGATAGTGATTTTCTCCTTGTTGTAAAACACATCGCCTTTGTCCGTGACGCTCAACGTGACGGCTTTATTCAGCTCTTGCTCGTCACCGAGCGATGCGGCGCTGCCGGCGGTCGGCAATGCCACCTGCACGCCCTGGTTTTTCGTCATCGAAAGCGACACCATAATGAACGTCGCCAGCAGAAAGAAGATGATGTCAATGAGCGGGATAATTTCGATCCGCGCCCGTTTTCCGGAACCACCGCCAGATGAACCATGCATGGTTATTTCTCCTTATACGGGTTGACCGGGATGAGTTGGGGGGCGTCCACCGCCGTGATGGCCGGCGGATGCATCAGCAACTCCAACTGCGTGGCGGCTAATTCGATTTCACGTCTAGCCTCTTCCACCCGGGTGTTTAGAATGTTGAACGGAATCAGCGCCGTGATAGCGATGCCCAATCCGAACGCCGTGGCAATGAGCGCCTCGGCAATGCCGCCCGTGATTGCGCCTGGCGCACTGAGTTCGCCGCCGATGAGCGAGAATGACCCCATCATGCCGGTGACCGTGCCGAGCAACCCGAGCAACGGTGCAAGCGTGATCACCGTGTCCAGAATCGGAATGCCGCGACGGAAGCGTTTCAGATCCATCTCCTGCGCATACAAGAGCGCGTTTTCGAGCGATGTCTCCCTGTGCGTAAGCGCGTAGCCTAACGATCGCACGACGTGGAACTTCGATGCGTTGCTTACGCGAATTGCGCCCTCCGTGTCACCCAGGCTAACCGCAGCGAAGAATTTCTCCATCGCCTGCGGATCGCGCTTGCCCTGTTCGATGATCAGAAAAATGACGCGCTCGATGACCGTCCCCATCGCTAAGATCGCAGCGAATAACAACGGCCACATAATCGGTCCGCCCTTCTTAAAGATGTGGGTCAGGCTGGTTTTCTGCACGAGCGCCTTGAGCGCCCCGCCGCGCGACGGGTCAAGAGGCATCAGTCCTTCGCCCTTTTCCACCAGATCTGCGATTCCGCCTTGCAGAGCGCCTTCCATCGGACGAATCAGCGGGTTGTTCGAGCCAGACTGTGGGATGGACAGACCGGCCACAGCGACGTTCCTTGCGCTGAACAAGGCCACCGGACCAATAATGACGTACTTGCCCAACACCACTGCTCCCTGCATATCCACACCGACGCCGGAGAAACGTATCCCTCCAATGGCATCAAACAACCGCTTCAGCGAGACGTCGGCCAGGGCAGTCTGCCGGCTGAACTTCTCCGGCATGGACAACGAGGTGTTTTCCGCAGCCTGCCTGGCAGTATCGATGATTTTGCCGCAATACTGGATCTCGCTGACGTTGATCTTCGATTCGAACGTGCGCGCATACTCGTCAAGCAAATTACAGATGTAAGTCAGTTCATCCTGCCGGGCTTTCATCTCGGCCTTGATGGTAATAATCTCGAGGTTGCCGGCGTCCACCAGGCGCGTAACCTTTTCATGATCGCGCCGGAGTCGGGAGAGTTTCTCCTCCAGGGTCGTGAGTTCTTGTGCGAGCGGCAGTTTTTCTGCCGAGATCTGCTCGCGCAGTTGGCTAAGTTCCTGAATGCTCCTGGCCAGTTTCTGCTCGGCGGAAAGGGACAATTGATTCATCGTCTCGTTGGCGGCCGGCTGTTCGGCAAAGCTGCTGACGGCCAGAAAAAAAATGCTACCTATGACGCTGAGTGTTTTTATGAGTGTTTTCATTGGAGTTTCACCGGAATCCCCACAAAAGCCGGGCTTTGTTTACCATCGAGGATTTCCAGCGCCATCACAACGGCGCTACCGACATCTTTGGATGGTTCCCATTTCCAACCGTCAGCCGTGGGGCGACCGATACCCGCTTCGCCGCCGGCGCTGACATAGTAGGCTTGCGCGAGCCCGACATACATCGTTTTGACCTCTGAGGGTTTACCGTCTGCGAGGTTGTGGACTTCGTAGCTGACGGTGATTTCGTTGTTGGCCTTGTTGAGTTCGTTGAGGATGCCGAGAACGTTTTGAAACCGTTCGGCAACGGAGACGTTGGTCTTTGCCGTGTCTTCCGGTATCCGTTGATACAGGGGTTGAAGTTTCGTCCGGATCGGCTCAGGGAGTAGCTTGAACAGCCGGCGGACTTCACCTTCCATACTAATAACTGTTCCGGCCAGCTGCTCGCCGGCGGCCTTGAGCTGGTCGTTTTCAGCGAGCAAGTCGCTGCGTTTCTTGTTAGCCTCGGCAACGCTGGACTCGGCCTGCTTGGTTTTTTCATCGAGGGTGGAGACCTCTTTCTTGACCAGTTCCAGCCGGCCGAGCAGTATCTCCTTGCCTTGCTGCCAGTCTTTGCGTTCTTTGGAAATGATTTGCTGGGTTTCAATCCACTTGTCCATCGTCAGACGGGTCTTTTCGAGCGTCGGCGGGGATGAGAGGTTGTCCGCATTGCCGACGCGTGCGGCGTTTTCCTGTTCCTTCTGCTCAGGCTTGGCCTGTCGCCCGGTTTCTTTCGGATTCTCTGCGTGAACGACCCGTAGTATAGCAATAAAGAGAATAAGAACTAAAAGGGCTGAAATGGGTTTCGTTTTCATGATATCTGATCTCCCGGTTACTGAATTTTTATCGGTTTTTTTCCCTTGAATATTTGCTAAAAATGTTAAAATTATTTTTGAAAGATACTCCGCCTTTTCCCAAGACTGCGCTTGGAAAAAGGTGGCGCTAAAGCCCAGTAAATGCTGAATATATACCTAGTGGCTCACAATTTGTGATTTATAAATTTGATACATAGTAATCATTATCTCACGGGGTGGCACGGACAAGCTATGCTTGCCCGTGTTTTGTAATACTGCATAATGCTTTGTACTTGCAATGGTCAGACTTGTATTGTCTATCCAAATTTCAAAATGAACAATTCTCGTGCAAGTTCAACAAGGACAAACGGAGTTTGTCCTTGCCACCCTTTTATCAATTTAGAATTCACATTTTATGAGGATTTTGTGTATATCTTATCAATGATATTCTTCGCATTTTTTAATTAAATTAACCTTATAAAATTAACAAATATTTATAACTCATATCATATCAACGAGTTAGATATAATATATTATTGTATCGACAAAAATTTGTCGATGTTTAGGCTCTAAGCGCCTATGAGAAATAACGATATTACAATCTTTTTCATATTAAGGCTTTCATTGTTTAAAATCGTAATTTATAACCTGAATCCTGCACAAGTGCAAGAAAAAAGAAGGTGTAAAATAAAAACAACTCTCCGCTTAAACAGATACCTTAAAAGAGAGTTTTGCCTATAAAAACCAGTATAAATAAAGCAACCGTCTCAATAACACCAATGGCCATCAGATAGTTACCGAATCCCTGTCCTGTTTCTGCCAGCGCGTCAGACGCCCATGCGCCGGCACGTCCCTGGATCCATGCAGTGAGCCCCATCGCAAAACCACCCATAAATCCAACCCCCAAAAGCACGGGAAATGCCGCGCCTGCTACAGCGGCCTTCATGATATTTCCCATTAAAATCATCCCGTAAATGGTTTGAGATAATGGTGCCCCGACAAACGCAACCAGCATAAACGGTGCGGACTTATTCTGCGCATAACACTTTTTCCATCCGCCGATAGCCGCGGCTCCTGCTGCTCCTGCACCAAGACAGGAACCTATTGCCGACAATATCAGCGCCACTACCGCACCTAATTTGCCAAGGGAAACAATTGTTTTTGGGTCTACAGCCATACGTACTCCTTTCTTGCCTGTTTACAAACGCCTTAGTATTTTATTATTTGACTTTTTGAAAATGGATGATAGGGAATACCTTTCCATTGCACTTCCGCGTGACCTGAAAATTCCAACGTATTCAACCGTACTCCATGCACCAGAATACCCAACGCCATAAGTACAATATTAAGACCATGCCCCAGAAAAAGCATCATTGCCGCGATTAATCCGGTAAAAACATTGCTAATTCCTTTTTCCAGTGCCATTTCGTTAAAACTCGTTGCTACGGCGAGCGACGCGCTGCCAACCGCAAAAAGACGAATGTAAGAAACAACATCAACAAAATTGCTGATTATGTTCAGTGGAAACATCATAAGATCCGCCCAGTCTTTTTTTATTTGGCCGGGTGTAGTAGTAAACATAACCACACAGCCTAAAGCGGTAAACAGCAAATAGTAACCCCACGCGGGAAATGTTGCATCAAGGATCATTGTACGCGCGGTTATATACATTGTCCATGTCATGCATATCCAGCCAATTTGGGCGACAACCCTTGTGCTGTTAATCATTCTTATCGCATTCCATGCGTGCGCAACCGTTAAGTGGATTGAACCAATCAAAAAACAGAGATGCATAATATTCTTTTCATTCGTAAGCCACTCCACACGCAATGCCTTGAATGGCGCCGGTATATCGTTTATACCAAAATAATTTCCTGTTAAAACACCCCATACCATGGTACATACACAGAGGATGACACATAAGAAAAAAGGCGCTGATGGCACCTTAGAAAATACCTTTTTCGATACGATTGTTATCAATAAAAAGAAGGCGCCGTATCCGGCATCTCCTATCAACATAGCCGAAAATACACTAAAAAAGATCAAAAAAACACCACGAATATCCTTTTCCATATAACCCGGCAGAATACTAATCATGTCGAATATTATCTTAACAGGCCGTACCCACTTTGGGTTTCGTATAAGGGTAGGCACGTCATCTTCCATGGAAGGATCGGTAATACTTGACCCACAACCTTTCAACGAAGGGGCTTTCAGAATTTTATCAGCCTTGTCCGCAGGACAAAATCCCTGAAGATATACGATATTTTCAGTACTCCCCATGCCTGCTTTTACTTCTAAAAAATGTATCTTTCCCTTTGTCTTCAAAAGCGTTTCATTCATTACATCCTTTTTACCACTCATACGTTCAAATTCCCGGGATATTGAATTCAATTCTTTTTCTGCATTCAGAAGAGTTGCATCTATTTCTGTCAGGGACTGTTCAGGAATTTGCATTTCTTCATATTCGCACGTATAGTCCCCGTTTCCTATAATGACAAAATAATGGTAATTCTTATCTTTCCTAGTAATGAATAACGTACTATTCTCCGGTGCAATGACAGGATGATTCGCAGGGGAACGATAAAGACGGACGGTTATCCCGCCTTTTGCCAGAGATGAAAGACGCGCCGGATTAAAATTTCCATACGGTTGGACTCTCTGTCTTTCATAGTTCAATTTTTTACATAATTCTTCCAGTTCCTTCCTTCGTAGAACAAATTTCTCCACTTTTTCCAGGGTAACCTCTACCGTATCAGCCGTTGTCTTTCTCCCTGAATTCAGCGGCAATGCATCAAAAGCTTTCTGCAGCCTGTCGTAATATTCCTTTTCCTTTTCCAGTTCCATGCAAACTGGCTGTTTACTATGGGTGACATGCAATACTCCCATTTCATGTAACGCGTGAAGCACCTTCTCCTGGTCTTCTTTCAGGAATAAAAGAGTAATTTTTTTCATCGGTACTATCATATGCCTGCCTTTACCTTCAGGAATTTCCCCTTAGCTATCTTTGCCCGTACTACTGACGCAGTTTGTTCTTCTGTAAGAAAAATCCGGATTTTTCTTATGTTTTCGATACATTCCGGGATCTTCACCTTTTCAAAAAGATTAACGCGCTGCGAGGTCACACGAAGTTCATCTGACAAGAGTTCTCTTTGCCGTTTATAAATAGTAATTTCAATACAAAGTTTCATCAAACGTTCCAGCACCTCAATTCCGTCATCAACCCATGGAGGAGTGGCATAATAATCTACTGGATTGCGCTCAAATTCGACGTTTTCAAATACGGGAAAGTTTACTCCGGCAATATTGCCCATTCCCCGTTTCACTTCTTTAACCCTGAGATAAGAACTGATATCAATATTTTCTGAAAACAAACGTATCCATGCATTAAGACCTTCCCATATATATTTCTCTTCTTTCTTCTTTTCTGATATAAAATGGTCTATCTTCCCGACCTCTGACTGAAGCTGCATTTTTTTCAATTCCAGAGTTGGAAGATAACGTGTATAGCGCTGTAGCACGTCACGCTGTGCCTTTAATTCGTTTTTGGTAAATTTTACCTTTGGCATGATTTTGAAAAGTCCATTCAGTATTTGTGGTTAACCCGTAGCATATATCCTTATGCAATGAGTCCTGAATATCTATTTTCCTTCTTTTTTTACCATTGAACATCTCCTTTGCAAATAGAGGTTCTTTTTATGAAATACTCATGCGCGCATTACCTGGCCAGAATTTCTCAATCAATTTTGACGTAATCCCCGTTTCAGCAGGCTGAAAGTAATCTGCTAATATCTGCCATCCAAGATCAAGGGCTTGGCACAGAGGGATATTTACATTCAAATCCATCATTTCACGTTCAAAACGGTCTCCATATTTTAGCAACTTGTTATCCCATGCACTCATCCGAAATCCCATGGACTGTTTTTCAATGCTTTCCTTATACATGGCATACAGTTGTATCATAGAGTCCATAATTGCACGATGATCTTCACGTGTTCTGTTATTAACATAGTGTTTGAGACGGCTCAACGAGCCAAAAGGCTCTATCCTTCCATTCCTCAGATAAAACTGTCCTTCAGTAATGTAACCGGTATTATCCGGTATCGGGTGCGTAACGTCGTCACCGGGCATTGTTGTGACCGCAAGAATGGTAATTGACCCGGCGCCTTCAAAGTCAACTGCCTTTTCGTAACGGCACGCAAGCTGGCTGTAAAGATCTCCCGGATAACCGCGGTTTGATGGTATCTGTTCCATAGTATTCGCTATTTCCTTTATAGAATCGGCAAAATTTGTCATATCGGTCAGCAAAACCAGCGCGTGCTTTCCCTGTAAAGCAAACTGTTCAGCGACCGTAAGGCACAAATCAGGCACAAGGATGCATTCAACGGTGGGGTCAGCCGCTGTGTGAATAAAAAGTATCGAGCGTGAAATAGCGCCGTTTTTTTCCAGAACATCTCTGAAGAAAAGATAATCATCATGTTTCAGTCCCATGCCCCCAAGAATAAGGATATCCACTTTTGCCTGCATCGCAATCCTCGCAAGCAAAGGATTGTATGGCTCACCTGCGACGGAAAAAATCGGAATCTTCTGCGATTCTACCAGGGTATTAAATACGTCAATCATAGGAATTCCTGTATGTATCATGTTCCCTGGAGTCACGCGTTTTACCGGATTTACCGCAGGCCCGCCAATATCTATCAGGTTTTCAGCAATTGCCGGCCTTTTATCACGCGGTTCACCAATGCCGGTAAAAATGCGTCCGAGCAGTGATTTTGAAAATGGCATTTGCATTGAATGGCCCAGAAATCGAATCTCAGCATTCGTGGATATTCCCTTCGTTCCCGTCAGCACTTGTAAGGATACCCTGTCTCCATCAAGTCTGATAACCCTGGCAAGAGAACTGCCTTCAGCGGTCGTTATTTTTGCCAACTCTCCGTATGATACATCCTCGGCAATGACGGTAACAACATTCCCTACGATTTGTTCAATTTTCTTGAATACTCTGCGCACGCTTCGCAACCTCCCCGATCATTTTGTCTAGTTCAGCCTCTATCGCCTGAAATTCATCGGACTCCATAGCGATATAATTCCAATCCTTCGTTTTTTGTGTTAAAGTCTGGAAAAAAGCCCTTGCTGCATCTTTACTAGCAAACGACATTTTCGTTCTCAGTATTTTTACCATCTTGTTAAAGGTATATCTTTGTCTTTCTGCTGAAACAGCTCCATCAATTGCATGAAATGCATTTTGCTGTATATATGCAGCATCAAGATAGTCGCTTTTCAGGTATGTAACAAAATCATTGATCGATGTACCTTCTTCACCGATCACCTTCATCATCTGTGCCACGTCATCACCATCCCTGAGAATTTTCTGCGCCAGTTTCAGGTCTTCTGGATTTACTAAGCTACGATACTTGCTCCAGCTATCAAGCGGATGAATGGAAGGATATTTTCTTGCGTCTGAACGGTCTCTGGACAAACCAAGAAATGCACCCGCCACTTTGAGCGTAGCCTGGGTAACCGGCTCATCAAAATTCCCGCCAGCAGGACTTACCGTACCGCCAATGGTAACAGAGCCAATAGTTCCGTCATGTAGTTTCACAATGGCGGCACGCTCATAAAACGCCGCAATTACCGACTCAAGATAGGCAGGGAATGCTTCATCACCGGGTATTTCTTCAAGACGTCCCGATACCTCCCGAAGCGCCTGCGCCCAACGCGACGTGGAATCCACCAATAACAACACATGCAAACCCATCTGCCGGTAATATTCCGCCAATGTCACTGCCGTGTATACTGACGATTCACGGGCTACGACGGGCATGGAACTGGTGTTGCAAATGATCACCGTTCGTTCCATGAGACTTTGCCCTGTTCGTGGATCAATAAGTTCAGGCAACTCATGGAGTGTGCCCACCACTTCTCCCGCCCTTTCACCACACGCGGCAACGACAACAATATCCACGTCTGCATTCTTGCTTATCAGTTGTTGTAATACTGTTTTGCCGGCACCAAAAGGACCGGGAATACAAAACGTCCCCCCTCTCGCAACCGGGAAAAAAGTATCAACAATTCTAATCTTTGTCATAAGAGTGTCTGACGGCATAAGCCGTTCACGGTAACAATTCAGAGGGATTTTTACGGGCCATTTCTGAACCATCGATACCTTAACACGGGAACCCTTCATATCCTGTAGCTCTGCAATTATTTCACTAACCCGGTAGGAACCATGTGTTGCAATCCATTCAACACAATATCTTCCCTTCAGCGAAAAGGGAACCATGATACGATGGGTAAAAATCCCTTCCGGTACGGTTCCAAGAGTGTCGCCGGCGCTCAACGTATCACCTTTATTTACTGCAGGGGTAAAAGCCCATTCTTTATCTCGCTGAAGCGCTCCCAAATACACGCCGCGTTTTAAGAAGAAACCGCATTGTTTGGCGAGACCGGGAAGGGGATTTTGAAGCCCGTCAAAAATTTGTGTAAGCAAACCAGGACCTAACTCTACTGCCAGCATCTCTCCGATAAAATCGACATGCCCTCCCACTTTCAACCCCCTTGGTTCTTCTAGAAGCTGCAAGTCGGCATAACGTCCTCTGGTACGGATAACCTCAGCCTTTAAATGTGTACTGTCAAGAATTACATAGGCAATTTCGTTCTGTTTTACTGAGTCAAAAAATTCCACCGTTAACATGTTGCCGTTTATTCCTGCAATTCTTCCACAATGGCAATTCGCACTTTCCAGACTTCCGCATTTACATTCCATAGCATATTTCCTTAGCCGTTCTATCGAAAAGTTTTTTTAACACATCATGCCCCTTTTCATCATTCAGTAATTTCCACCGCATGATCAATTTTAACTTAAGCACGTATGAAAAAATCGACGGCATACCAAAAAAATCGTTACGTGCCATTTCATCAAGAAGTTTCCACCGGTATGTATCCAGAGCAAGCTCTTTCTCAAGGGGATTTTGCTTGTTGAACGCCTCTGCAATCGCTTTTGCATCTTTTCTATCAAGCTCCTCGTTGACCCGTAAGAATTGATGCGAGTCGATATTTAACCTCGCAGTTCTTGCTACGACAATGGCATTTTTCAACTGATTTTCTCTTCCCATCCATTTCCTGACAAACGGATGCCTGACAGATTCCGGTTGGCCGTTTATTACAGATTCAAGATCCTTCCTGTCCTGAGATGTCAGCATGTTTTTACATGACTCAAAATATTCCTCAGGAGTGAATGATGCATCACCATCTAAAGTAAGCGGAACAAGGCTTGCCACAAGATAATAATAAGCCATTCAATCCTCCTGAACAAGGCTATTCGCAACGCGATGAATAATCTCCGCTAAATGGGGCTTTAAGAAAAAGCAGAGTGATTCTGCTATTGATTCCCGGGTAAAATCATGAAAAACATTATCCGATTTAAACGACACCTTAAACCCTCTGGTTATATTTTCGTCTGCATCTATTTCTATACCTTTTCGAAATTTATCTCTGTACTTTTCCATAAACAATTTGACTACTCTATTTTGATCTTCTGGACTCAGCAACATATTGATCCTGCCTTCTGAAAACCCTTTTTTCTCATATGCTGAGACAAGTTTGATCATCATCTGTGTCATTGTCTCAGGAGAAAGCTCCTCACCAACCGAATGAAAGACGATATCCCGCAAAAGGCTTTCAATTTTACAGCCAATGGCAATAATCAAATCTCTTCCTGCCAGATCTATCGTCTTGATGCTCTGTTCGGTAAATATCTTTGCCTCCTGCTCTGCTTTCTCAAGGTTCTCCTTCGCCTTAGCTTCAGATTCTTTTATAATCTGTGCAGCCTGCCCTCTGGCCTTTTCAATAATTCTCGCGGCCTCCTCTTCGGCCTTTTCAACACCTTCTTTCTGGATACGGTTCAATAAATTTTCAAGACTATCAGCCATAATTTATGATCCTATTTCTGCATAATACTATTGAGGAAATCTAGTGTATATTTTGTACGCATGCAATGAATTGACAACCCATGTTTATAAATTACTCTATTTGCGGGATCTGGCAATATGTTCGACTTGCTCCAGGTATTTCTGGACTTCATCGCGTGGTTTCAGTTGCTGGGCTCTGCGAAGCAGCGGAAGCGCCTCGTCGTAATTACCTTTTCCTACCAACAGTTGAGAGTGACGTACCTTGGCATCCGCTTCATATTTTTCGATACTGGCGGCCCGCTCGTAATAAAAGGCAGCTTTTTCGGTATTGCCACTGCGGTACGCGTGTTGTCCGAGCAGGATGAGCGCTTCGCCATCCAGCGGATCAAGAGCGACAATTTCCTCGAGCACGCGAGCCTCCTCATCGCCGGTTCCCTCGGCAACAGCAAGACGGGCGCGGAGTTTCAGCAAGTCTTTATGGCCATCGGTTCCAAGCTGATCGCCGTGCAGGGTTTCTATGTGCTCAATCAGTTGGCGGGCCTCTTTAAGCGCGCCGCTGGCCGTCAGCACTTTAGCGGCGCGAATGGCGCGATCGGGATTGTGCTGTGGAGTTTTTTCCATGGCGCGAATGTAATAGTTGACTGCTATTTCGTAAAGTCCTTCATTGGTGTAAATATCGCCCAGTATGTTGAGGCTGTCGGCAGTGGATTTGCCGAGGCGATCGACAAATTCATAATTTTCAGCGGCTCTGAGAGGCTGTTTGAGGCCTACGTAGGCATTGGCCTGGAGCAGCCAGAGATCCGCCCGATCGGGTTGGTCAACAATCAGGCGGCCGCAGAGAGTGGCCGCTTCGGCATAGCGCTCCTGTTTGAAGAGGCTGCGCGCCAGACCTATTTTCCAATCCATCTTAACCGGGTCAAGCATAATAGCCATGCGATAGGAGGTCTCGGCGGAGAGGTAATTCTCGGTTGAGGTATAGGCAAAGCCGAGCAGTCCGTAGGTGAGCGCATCGCCGCCGCCGAGTTCAATCACACGGGTGAGCGCTGGCGTCACCTTTTCGAATTCGCCTTGACGAACATAGATCAAGCCGAGGTTGCGCCAGGCGCGGCGGAATTTGGGATATTTTTCGACAGCGATTTGATAGAGCCCGGCCGCCTGATCAAGTTTTTCCTGCTGGAAAAAAATGTTGGCCAGCATGAAATCATAAAGGGCGTTGAACGCGTCACCACGGCTTTTTTCGAGCAGCCTGGCGGCTTTGTTCATTTTGTTGGACGAGATGAGCGCGAGAATCTTTTTCATCTTGTCATGTTCTTCTGGGGTGACGCGCGGCTCGATTTCAGTCTCGGCTATGTAGCTCTCGGCAAACCGTTTTTTGAATGCCGGATCATTCCATATCTCCAGTTCCGATTGGCTCAGCCCGGACTCATGGGATGGCATGGAAGGAGCCGCATTTGTCTGCGCTGAGGCACGGACAGTAATGCCAAAGATAAGAAGAAACAGGACGATGGAGATATGTTTATTATTGCTCATCTGTATTCTTAATATGCACATGGTATTATCCTTTCGGGAAGCTGATGGGCACGCGCATACGGAACCGCACGGCCTTTCCATTTCGCTTTCCCGGTTCAAATTTCCACTGTTTAACGGCAGTCAGCGCAGGATTTTCAAAGACAGGATCGCTCGATTTCTGCACTATGGGACTCTCTACACGACCGCTCTGGTTAACGACGAAAAGAACATAGACCGTGCCGGGCGCTTTTTTGCGAATCTCATTGTTGAGTATCGGGCTAGACTGGTAGATGGCGCGCGGCGACTGGTCAAGATCAGCCATTGAAAACAGCGCATCAACATTCTCGCCAGCGCCAGTGCCGCCGGAGGCAGAGGCGCCAGTGTTGAGATTAACGACAAAGTCTCCAGTCGTCCACCCTTCGCTGCCCGCAAGACTGGGATTGAGCGCCACTTCAAGCTGCGCAAGATCGAGCGGCGGAGCCGCCTCCGTCAGCTCGAGCGGTTTCTCCTGCGGCTCAGGCTCCTTCTCCGTCTCTGCATCCAGTGGCGGAGGAGGAGGCGCAATAGTGGCGGTATCCACACTCTGAAGCACCAGATCGGTAGCCGGCGGCTTGGTGATGGTTTGCAAAAGCGGCAGCAAGAGGAAGTACATAAGCGTTAGCGCCGCCCCGCCTGAAACGGACAACAGGAGATGACGAAGCTTTCCGGCTATAGTAACTTCTTTACCTACGCTCAATTCTCTGTGAATAGAAATTTCTTTGACTGTGCTCAATTCTTTGTAAACAGAATCTACTTCATACGTTTCCATAGTCCACCTGCTCAGTTTTTGGGTCTATTTGTGGCGAGGCTCACCTTTTTGGCACCGGCCAGCTTGGCTTCGTCAATAACGCGAACCAACAGACCAGACGGAACAGCGCTGTCGGCCTGAATAATGACGGGTATATCCTCTTTCTGAAGCTCCCGGCGGACGAGCGGCTGCACACCGCTCATGCCGATTTCGTGCCCACCATAGACCACCTGTCCCTTTTCTGTCAGTGCGATCAGAATGCTGGTTTTTTCTAGCCGGACGCCTGAAGCTGCCTGCGGCTTATCCACTTGAACGCCGGTCTCTTCAACAAACGTGGTGGTTACGATAAAGAAGATAAGGAGATTGAATACACAGTCAATTATCGGGGTAAGATCAATCCCGGCGGCATCGCCTGAGTCATCTGTTGTTGTTCCACGAAAACGTCTCACAGGGTTACTCCTTTTTCATGACACCTCATTAAAGTTGTGTATTTTTTTGTAAAATTTCTGGTTGCAGACTGATTCGAGATGGTCCAGGAACGCTTTGTACCGTTCGTGCCTACGAGCTAGTAGATGCTGAAAAATAAGCCCCGGCAGGGCAATAACTAACCCGGCTTCGGTCGTGATCAGAGCTTCGGAAATTCCCCTGGCTATGAGTCCCATGGTCTTTTCACCTCCGGAACCGGACGCGAGGGCGCCAAAAGTGGCGAGCATACCGGTCACTGTACCGAGAAGCCCCAGCAACGGAGACGTAGTGATGCAAACTCTCATAACGCGCAGGTCCCGTTCGAATGGGACAAGTTCAGTCGCACGCAGTTCCTGGAATGAAGCGCTGGCCTCTTTGAAAGAAGTGTCATTGGTTACAAAATCAAGCAGCTTGCCGATCGGTCCTTTCCGTTCGGCAGGATGATCAATCCAGTGTCGCCAAGTATTTTCAGGCATAGACTGAAATCCTTTTTTGCGCAGTTTAAGATGAACATGTATTCCCAGTGCAAACATCACCAGCGCATTCAAGGCTATCGCCGGCATGCACGACCCGCCGGAAAGCCAGATGTCATAGGCCTGTTTCCACAAAGCTTTTACATATACGATTATCGCATCCATTTTATAATTCTTTTTATCGTTTATCATTCATTGCTGTATTGCTCACAGCTTCTTCGTTGATGTGCTCATATGGTGTTTTGCAGAGCTGGTTGATAAAGGCGACTGTGGCTTTTTCCATCTGATCGATCACGCCGCGTGCTTTCCGAGAAAGAAAGGCGTGCATCAACAGCGATGGAATCGCCACCATCAGGCCGTACTCGGTGGTGATAAGCGCCTCGGAAATACCGCTGGAGAGGGTTTTAGCATCGCCGGAACCGAATATGGTAATCAGATTAAAGGTTCTGATGATGCCTGTGACTGTTCCCAGCAGTCCGAGCAGTGGCGCACACGTGGCGCTCATGGCAACAAACGGCAGCAAGCTCTGAATTTTGAGGCGCGTGGATAGAACCGTTTCGTACATGACCTCTTCGATCAGTTCGCGCGACCCCTGAAGATGCTTCACACCAACCGCAAGCATGTTGCCGACAGGCCCGCTGATGGCGTTAGCTATCTGCATGGACGCATTTTGATCATGTCGGGCAACTGCAAGCAGCAAAGCATTGATTTGTTCCCTGGGCGCTTTGCTCAGGGAACGCATACTAATCCATTTGTAAAGCGCTACAAACAGCGCGGCTCCCGCAAGTAACAATATCGGCACCATCACCGGGCCACCCTTTTTGATGTGTTCCCAAAGCGTTTCTTTGATGGCTTCAATTTTAAGAGCCTTTCCGAGGGTTGGATCGATCGGAAAATATCCGCAGAGGTCGGTGATGACTTTCTCCGCTGCTGTGGCATCGTCGGCGGTTTCAAAACCTATGACCGCTGGTTCAAGCGAACCCATGAGTCTTTCAACGATACCAATATCTTTCCCATCTTCAGACCGGAAAAGCGCGGCCGGGCCAACGAGGACAAAGGTGCCATGCTTGAGCAATCCGTTGGCAACAACCGCGTTTCCTTGAAAGCAGGCGCCACCGAGTGCATCGTTCAAGTGTTCCAGCGACACACCCACAAGCGCGGTCTGTGCCTGATAGACCTCATGTTTTGATAAAATGCTGTTTTCGGGCGCCAGTTTGGCGGTTGTGAGGGGTTCACGGTAACGCTGAATTTCCGCAATGTGAAGGCGGGCTTCAAAGTTACGGTTGTATTCACTCAGCAGGTTGGAAAGATAGGTTGCCTCCTCCTGTCGCATTTTGATTTCGTTGCGCAGATTGCTCAGATCAAGTGCCCGGCTATCGAGCAAACGGGATGTTTGTTGATAGTCGTGTCTTACCTTAATCAGCCCGCCCTCAAGATCGCTGAGTTTGCGGCTCAGTGGGATTTTGTCCTTGACTATCTGCTCACGCAGCTTGCTGAGTTCAGCGAGGCTTTCCTCGAGCTGCTGCATAACGGTGGCGGTAGCCCGGCTGAAGTTGTCTCCGGTAGCTTCCTGTGGATTTTCAGCTTGGACAAACCGTGAAATGGCAAAGAGAAGAATAAAAATTAAAATGAGGTATTTTTTCATGATATCTATCCTTCCCGGTTATTGAATTTTGACTGGCAATTGTACAAAGGCTGCCACAGTATCGTTTCTAAAAATGGAGATGGCCTTGGCAATCTGAACAGCCGATTCGTTGGCTGGCATCCAGACCCACCCATCAGATGAAGCGGTTCCAATTCCTGCCACGTCACCTTTGCCGTTGACGTAATATGCCTGGCCAATTCCGATATAAAGTACGGTGACTTGAACAGAGGTACCATCAGGCAGTTTGCGTACTTCGCTGGTAACGGCGGTCTCACGGTTAAATTTGTTCACTTCATTAAGAATTCCTGCAATATTCTGAAAACGTTCACTCAGAGATAGCTTAGTCTCTTCAGGATTTTCTGTCATCCGCTGACTGAGCGGTTTGACGCGTTCGCAGATCAAATCTGGCAACCGTTTCAGAAGTTCTTTGGTTTTGCCTTCCAGATCAATCGCCTTAACGCTGAGTGAGGCAGAAATTTCTTTGAGTTTTTCATTTTCCTCAAGCAGTTCAGCCCGCTTCTTGTCCGTCTCTGAGATACTTTTTTCGGCATCGCTGATTTTCCCGCGCAGTGATTCGATTTCGCGCCCTACGAGTTCAATCCTCTCGGAAAGCATTTCCCTGGCAAGCTCAAAGTCGTGTTTCTCCTGAGAAATGATGCGGCGGGTTTCTACCCATTTTTCGAGCACAGAGCGTGTTTTGTCCACATCACCATCAGTAATGCCGGCAGCTATAGTTATCGCAGACAACAGACAGAGGGCTGGGGTCAGCAAAAGTGTCCAGATTGCTGACCGCTGACGTACAATACCCAATTTACGTCTTCTGATCTTTGATTTCTGATTTTTATTTTCAAATTCTTTTTTCATACCCATTTTATCCTTTTTTATATTCCGCTTGCAGAATGTTTTACCATGTCCCTGTTAGGTAAAGCGAAAAATCCATACCTTTTGTGTAAGAGGTTCTAACCGCTTCATCACCAAGATAATCTGGTGGGCGGTAGACCTCCTCTATTTTCGGGTTGAGCAGGTTCTTTGCCTTAAACGTCAGATCAAAGCGCTTTCCGATCTTTTTGGATACACTCAGATTGAGTGTGCCATACTCAGTTGCATAGATGTCCGGCACGTAATTGCCATTTCTATTCCCCGCGCCCGTCACCAGGGTGTCGCCTTTCACTGTATAAAAAAGTCCGATTTGTGTGCCAAAGCGCTCGAAATCATACGTCGAATAGACAGTGTAGAGGTGTTCGGGCGCATTCATCATGTCACGGGTCGTCGTCTCAACCCCCGCATAGGCAAGGTTTTTTCTTTCACTCTCAGGGAGTGTAACCTCTGAATCAATAAGCGTTGCGTTGCCCCCTATCGAAAAGCCCTTCATCGTATCCCAGAAGTGCCCCAGTTGCTGTCGTGTTTCGAACTCAAAACCGCTCAACTTGCCTTTCGGAAAATTCAGCGGCGTTATAAAGGAAAATGCGTTGACCAGATCCTGCACATATTCAATGGGACCCTCGATGTCTTTATGGAACCAGGAGACTGATATCAATCCGCCGCTATAGGGCGTATAATCGAGACGCAGGTCGTAATTTTGCAAGGCGCTCATCCGCAGTTCCGGATTTCCGATAAAGATATCGTCTCCGAGGAATTCCTGCTGTTGAATAGGGGTAAGTTCTTTAAAAGTCGGTCGGGCCAGCGTTTCACTGTAGGAACCACGCAACGTAATCTTCTTAACGGGTTTCAATACAAAACCGAGCGAGGGCAGTACATTATCCTGCTCGAACGAAACATCGGCATCGCCGGGATGCAGGTCAATGTATAAACGGTTTCCATCCTCGTCTGTCGTAACCCATTTCGCATCCTCTTCCGGGTCATTAACGACGCTGAGTTTGGTGGTTTCATAACGCGCCCCTCCAATCATATTGAGAAATGAACAGAGGGGTAAATCCGCCATGTAATACCAGGCTGAAATCTTTTGTTTTCCCTCATAATCCACGTCTGTAAATGGAGGTCCGTCTTTTATTGTAGGACCGCCCAGGTCCAGAAATTCTTCGCTGTAAGAATAATCCTCCCATGAGCCTTCATACGTAGGAGCAGCATCCTCTCCGGTCTGTCTATAGTTGCCAAAAGAATCTTGATCGTACGTGCGGTCTACCCGATCTATAAATACGCCGAATTTCAGATACCCTTCATCACCGCTCCATTGCTCAAAGGGAAATTTTACGTTCGTAAAATATTGCCTGCTTTCTTCTGAAATCTCTTCCCAGACTCGCGAGACATTCCCCAGGAGAAAATTTGCGGCCGGTGTGTATGGGCCATAGTATGCCGGGTTGGTGGAGGACGGAATGCCATAGTCGGGGTATCCTTCGTTATAAGAGTCCGCATACCAGGCTGAACCGAACTGCCGCTCGTCAGGTTCATTTAAACCGGAAGAGCTTAGGGCAACAGTCCAGTCAATTTTGAAAGGAAGAGTCGTGAAGAAATTATTGAATTCAATTTCAGGAATGGGCAGTGTGTGCTCTCCGTTAAATTGCAGCGTGTCGGTTGTCCGCTCGGTATACTTCAGCGTTTCGGTCCTTAGATAGGGCGCCGCATGCAAATTTTCATGTAAATTGCCTAAGCTTTTTGGATCATTGGGGTCATAACCGGGAAAATAATAAGCCTTGCCCCGGGTATCTTCGGCAAGAATTGACTTATCCTCCGCAACCATGGTATGCATATAGATCACATTTAACGAATGGTCTTCAATTTCCGCACCCACCGTGCTCAGCACACCCCATTGCACCTCTTCGCTCGACTCGGTGACGTCAAAAAGCGACGTTTTGAAATCTTCTCCTACAGCCGGCACCGGCGGTACCGGCGGTTGGTCGGGATTTCCGTATTGAGGGGTCAGCCCATGTTTGGGATCATCATCGTCAATCCATAAGGAATCATTAACTCCGTTATCGTAATAGGAGCTGTCCCGTTTATAATATGGGTTAAGAAGGCCACCAACAATGATTCCGTTCTTGAGTTCGCGCTTCCCGCCGGCAGTCATTGACATACTATAATCAATCGGCGCATCTCCGCGGGAAATGCCTAAGGGACCGGTAAAATTGCCATCTTCCGGAATATCCCGACTGCCGTCATCTATTCCCAAAAAATTCACTCCACCACCCTTGTATGTAAGGAAATTGTCATTGCCAGTTACCTGCGTGTTATATTCAGTTCCGATCTTAAATCTGAATACATTTTTGTCCGGAATGCCTTTGGTTATGATATTCACGGCTCCGCCTGAGGCATCGCCCTGCTGATCCGGTGTAAAGGTTTTGCTGACCTGAACGCTGTCGATAATCTCTGAAGGAAACTGGTCGAGCTGCACGGCGCGCTTATCCGGATCTGCCGAAGGCAGGCGTACACTGTTCATCTGTGAATTGACATACCGATCTGGCAGTCCGCGAACCACCGCATATTTACCCTCCTGCACGGTAGCGCCCGCTATCAGATTTAACGCGCTGGCAGCATCAGTGGCCCCCGCCTGACTTAACCATTCAGAACTGATCGAGTCCAGAAGCGCCGGGCTTTCGACACGAAGCATCAGCAGGCCGGCTTCCGTCCCTCCGATCTGCAGTTCCTGGACAACAAACTCCTCCATTTCCGTGAATTCTCCAGGCAGAGAAGCCTCCACATCCGTCATCTTTCCCGGTGAAACCACCACATTGGGCTGCACCTGCCGGGTGTAGCCTTCTTTCGAAAAAACAAGCGTGTAGTTTCCCGGCGGCACTTGACCGAATACAAAGTTGCCCTCATCCGTGGCGGTTATTGTATTGCCCGTTTCAGCAATAGAGACCCGCGCTGCGGCCAGAGGCGCGTTAAAATCTTTGTCATACACAATGCCGCGAATAGAACCTGCTTGCTGCGCCGAAGCTGTAGTTATAAAGAAAAGCATCATAACGAGAAATATACAGCTAGACCATTGCTCAAAGCGGATCATTTGTCTTATTAACAAAAGCACAGTCCCTGGTAAAAAATATTTTAATTTCTGCCTTGACCATATCCATATTTCATCACTTAAATCAGGCTGCCTTTGGCAACTACTTTTTTGAACTCCCCTCTAAAAAGAGGGGCCGGGGGTGTATAAAAATGCCTTTAACACACCCCTTAATCCCCTCTTTCTGGAGGGGAAACTGTAATTGAAATTTCTCTGTGTTTCACCAGCCATTCTCTGGCAAGTTGTTGCGCCGTTTCTATTTGAGACTGGGGCATCATTTTCTCAATAATAATGCGGCGTTCCTCCGCTATTTTGTATCCGTGTGCAGCTCCGAGTCTGTACCACATATAGGCAGTGAGATAATCCCGGGCCACCCCGAGTCCGTATTCATACATCATCGCCAGTTTGACCTGCGCAGAGGGTACCCCCTGATCGGCGGCAAGATTGAACCACTGGAACGCTTCCTTATAATCCTGAGAAACGCCGTGTCCCTTGAGGTACAACAAGCCCAGGCTGGCCTGCGCAACGGCAAGTCCCTGATCTGCCGAAAGCCGCAGCCATCGAACAGCTTCCTTGCAGTTACAAGGAACGCCTTGCCCTTTGTAATGCATCAAACCCAGAAGGAACCGGGCTTCGGGAATTCCCTGATCTGCCGCAAGCTGTAACCACTTTCTTGCTAATGTATAGTCCTGAATTACTCCCTGTCCGTCGTAGTACATCAGCCCCAGATTATTCTGGGCCGGGGCATATGCCTGTTCGGCGGCAAGTCTG
>Ga0233425_10000918_pt1 | contig 70657 bp, 59 predicted proteins | sample Watercolumn_Towu_2_FD_181712 | JGI IMG/M metagenome (GOLD analysis project Ga0233425, IMG submission 181712) | Freshwater microbial communities from Lake Towuti, South Sulawesi, Indonesia - Watercolumn_Towuti2014_140_MG | ecosystem: Environmental > Aquatic > Freshwater > Lake | place... | reverse complement strand
CTTCAACAAACTCAAACATTTCAGAGCCGTGGCGACGCGCTACGACAAGCGCGACGACAACTTCCTCGCTTCCATCCAGCTCGCATCAATCAGGATTTGGTTGCGGCATAATGAGTCGGTGACCTAGGCGGGCGTCGCCTGCATCTCGGCGATCAGCGCGTTGTCGATCGCCTTCGCCGCCTTGTACCCCGCGCGCTCGCGAAGGCCGGCCGCATAGGCCTCGAATGCCGGGCGCGACGGGATCGTGCCGAACTGCAGCCCCCAGTCGACCTGGCTGCCGACATAGACGTCGGCGGCGCTGAAGCGCTCGCCCGCGACATAGGTCTTGCCCGCAATGGCACCCTCCAGCGCGTCGAGTGCAGCCCCCAGCGAGCCGAAACCCGCCATCCGCTGCTGGTCGGCGTCGGGCTCGATGCCGAAATGCTTTGCGGTGATCGCCTGTTCGACCGGCCCGGCGGCGAAGAACAGCCAGCGATAATAATCCGCACGGTCGGTCGTTGCCGGCGCGAGCCCCGCCGACGGAAAGGCATCGGCCAGATAGGCACAGATTGCGGCGCACTCGGTCACCACCCTGCCGTTATGGACGATCGCCGGAACCTTGCCCATCGGATTGATCGCGAGATAGGCCGCATCCTTCATCGACGTGCCATAGCCGAGGATCTTCGTTTCATACGGTGCGCCGACCTCCTCGAGCATCCAGCGAACGATCTGGCCGCGCGACATGGGGTTGGTATAGAAAATCAGCTCGTCGGCCATCGCGTCTCTCCTGTGAATTGCGAGTCGAATGCGAACATATCAGGAACGATCTTGTCATGCCAGCGGGGTTGTTTTGTCACCGTTCGCGGCTAAGGCAAAGCGATGAGCGACGAACGCATCTGGACCGCCGCCGTGCTGGTGATCGGCGACGAGATTCTCTCGGGCCGCACGCAGGACAAGAATGTCGCGCAGATCGCGACCTGGCTCGACGTGCAGGGGATCAGGCTGCGCGAGGTGCGCATCGTGCCCGACGTCGAGCAGGAGATCGTCGACGCGCTGAACGCCATCCGCGCGCGTTACGACTATGTCTTCACCACCGGCGGGATCGGCCCGACGCACGACGACATCACCGTCGACGCGGTGGCGAAGGCGCTGGGCGTCGGGGTGATCATCCACCCCGCGGCACGCGCGATCCTCGAACGTTATTATTCGGCGCGCGGCGCTGAACTCACCGAAGCGCGGCTGCGCATGGCGCGCGTCCCCGACGGCGCCGAGCTGATTCCGAACCGCATGTCAGGGGCGCCGGGGATCCGCATCGGCAATCTCTTCGTCATGGCGGGGGTGCCGCATATCACTGCCGGGATGCTCGATGCGCTGACGGGGCAGCTGGAAGGCGGCGCGCCGCTCGTCGCGCATACGATCGGCGCCTGGGCGCCCGAAAGCGAGATCGCCGATCTGCTCCGTCTCGGCGAGAAGGAGCATCCGGGGGTCGCGATCGGCAGCTATCCCTTTTTTCGCGAAGGCCGCACCGGCGCCAATTTCGTCGTCCGGTCGACCGACGGCGCGGCGGTCGGGGCGTGCGTGACCATGCTGACCGCGGGGCTGGAAGCGCTCGGCTATGCGGTAACCGACGGCGGGATCTGATCTGCGTGCGGCAGGCGGCGAAGAACCGCCACCGCGAGCAATCCGAACAGCGCCGCGACCAGAAACGCCGCGCCGGGGAAATGGACCGGCGCCGTATCGGCGGTGAAAAACGCCATCGTGCCGGTAAGCAGAACCGGCGCGGCGAGCTGCCCCAGGCCCATCGCCATCGCCGAAATACCCTGTACCTCGCCCTGCATCTCGGCAGAGGCGCGGCGCGACATCATCGCCATCAGCGATGGCTGCACCGGCGCCTGCAGCGCGACGGGGACGAGCAGCAGGAAAGCGCCCCAGGTCGTATCGACGAAGGCATAGCCGACGAAGACCATGACCGCGACAAGGATGCCGAGCGTCGCGGCGTTGCGTTCGCCGAAGCGCGCCACCGCGGGGCCGACGACGAAGGCCTGCCCGATCGCGATCGCGACGCCGACCGCCGCGAGGCTCGCGCCGATCATCCCCGGTGTCCAGCCGAGCTGCGCGATGCAATAGAAGCTCCACGTCATCGGATAGACCAGGCTGGCGATCTGCCACAGCACGAGCACCGCCGCGATCCCGCCCATGCCCGGCAGGGCGCGCATCGTCCGCAGCGCGCCGAGCGGGTTGGCGCGGCGCCAGTCGAAGGCGCGACGGCGCTCGGGCGGCAGCGTCTCGGGAAAGATCGCCAGCCCGTAGAGCATGTTTGCAGCGGCGAGAATCGCGGCCGCGACAAAGGGCGCCCGCGGGCTCATCTCGCCGAGCAGGCCGCCGATTACCGGCCCGACGACGAAGCCGATGCCGAAGGCGGCGCCAACGAAGCCGAAGTTGCGCGCGCGCTGCTCGGGCCTGGTCACGTCGGCGATCGCAGCCTGCGCCGCAGCATAGCTGCCGCCGAATACACCCGAAATCGCCCGCGCGACGAACAGCCACGGCAAGGTGCCGACGACCGTGAGCAGCGTATAGTCTGCTGCGAGACCGCCCAGCGACAGGAGCAACACCCGCCGGCGGCCGAAGCGGTCCGACAGATTGCCGAGCACGGGCGAGGCAAGGAAGGTTGCGGTCGCCATGACGAGCCCGATCCAGGCGCCGACTCCGATTGCGTGCGGCAGGTCGATCGCGCCGACCTCCATCACGAGCTGCGGCAGCACCGGCATGATGATGCCGAAGCCGATCGCGTCGATGAAGATGGTCACGACGATGAAAGGAATGGTGCGCGCGGGCGTCACTTGAACATCATCCTGCAACGAATCATCTGCAGGCTCTTGCCGTCCCCGCCGCTCCTGTCTAGGCGGCACCTCCCCTCCCCCCATGCGTTATCACCGAATGAAAATCGAAATATCGACCCTTCTCGACTATCGCCTCGGCGATGCAGTCGACCTGATGCTTCAGATCGAGGCCGCCGATGGCGACGGCCAGCATGTTCTGCGGTCCGCGCTCGACCTTGGTCCCGACGGCGACGTCGCGCGGGTTGCGGGGCAGGACGGCATCGGCGAGCGGCTCTGGCTGCACCGCGGCGGACGTCTTCGCGCGCATTATTCGGCGCTGGTCGAGATCGACCGGCGCGGGCCCGACTATCGGACGCGCGCCGCAGTCGCGCCGCACCGTGTGCCGGCGGAGGCCGTACCCTATCTCAACGAATCGCGCTATTGCCCGTCGAACAAGTTCCACGCCTTCGTCGAGCGCCGTTTCGGCGAGCATGAGGGCGGCGCGAAGATCGCGCGGATGCGTGACTGGATCGAAAGCCGTTTCACCTATGTTCCCGGCACCAGCGACGCCGACACCGGCGCGCTCGACAGTTTCGTCGAGCGGCGTGGCGTTTGCCGCGACTATGCGCATGTGATGATCGCGCTCGCCCGCGCGGCGCATATCCCGGCGCGCATGGCGAGCGTCTACGCGCTCGGCGTCGACCCGCCGGATTTCCACGCGATCGCCGAAGTCTATCTCGACGGCGGCTGGTACATGGTCGATGCGACAGGCATGGCGCGTCCCGAAGGCGCCGCGCGCATCTGCGTCGGCCGCGACGCCGCCGACGTGGCGTTTCTGACGGCGTATCGCGCGATCGAACTCGTCGAACAGCGGGTGTCGGTGAAGGAGCTTGTCGACGCCTAGAAAGCGGCTGGAGCGGGTGAAGGGAATCGAACCCTCGTCGTAAGCTTGGGAAGCTTCTGCTCTACCATTGAGCTACACCCGCGGTCCCGCGCGATTGGCACAGCGGGCGGCGGCGGTCAATGGCTCTGCTGGCTCAGCGCGCCGCCTCGCGCACCGTTTCCATGACGACGAAGGTCGAGGTGTTCGCGACGTGCGGCAGGCTCGAGATTTTCTCGCCGAGCACGGTGCGATAGCGCCGCATGTCAGAGGTGCGGACCTTGAGCAGATAGTCGAAGCTGCTCGCGATCATGTGGCATTCCTCGATCTCGGCGATCCGCCGCACTGCGGCGTTGAACTCGCGCAGCGCCGCCTCGCGCGTGTCGGACAGGCGGACCTCGGCGAAGGCGACATGGTCGAGCCCGACCTTCGCCGGATCGAGGATCGCCGCAAAGCCCGAAATCACGCCATTCTCGACGAGCCGGCGCACGCGCTGCTGGCACGGCGTCTTCGACAGGCCGACCTGCCGGGCGAGGTCGGTGAAGGTGATCCGTCCGTCCTTGCGCAGAATCGCCAGGATCTTGCGGTCGAAGTCATCCAATTCGACTGATTGTGCGCTTTCGGTCATATCAATGACCTAATCGATCGTCAAAAATAGGTCAAAAGATAAGTATCAGGGGCGATAATAGGTCTGATTGCCGCAGCGCAATGCTGTAGGATGCGCGTCATGACCCAGCCCCATGACCGCGCCGCCCTCCGCGCCCTCGCCCGCCGTCCCGAAGCCGATATCGTCGCCGACCTGCGCGCCGAGCTCGCCCGTTCGCCAGCGACCGTCGCGGCGACCACGGCACGCGGTCTCGCGCTGATCCGGAAGGCGAAGGCAGAGGGCGAACGCGAAACGCTCGTCGCGCAGCTGATGAACCGCTACCGCCTCTCGACCGAGGAAGGCGTCGTGCTGATGTGCCTCGCCGAGGCGCTGCTGCGCGTGCCCGACAATGCGACGGCCAATGCGCTGATCCGCGACAAGATCGCCGGCCGCCACTGGAAGGACGGCGAGGACGAGGACAGCCCGCTGATCGTCGCCCTGTCGGCGCGCGGATTGTCGCTTGGGTCGGCGACCTTGATGCTCGATGCGATGGGCAGCAAGGCGAACCCGCTGTCGCTTCTCAAGTCGATGATCCGCCGCTCGGGCGAGCCGGTGATCCGCCAGGCGGCGCTCGCGGCGATGAAGCTGCTTGGCCAGCAGTTCGTGATGGGCGAGACGATCGACGCCGCGGTGAAGCGCGCCGACAAGGAAAAGCGCGAACTCGCGAGCTTCGACATGCTCGGCGAGGCCGCGCGCACGGCGGAAGATGCGCGGCGCTACTACGACAGCTACGCCCATGCCATCGCGCGCATCGGCAAACACGCCAAGGCCGGCGACCCGCATGCCAACCACGGCATCTCGATCAAGCTGTCGGCGCTTCATCCGCGCTACGAATATCTGCAGGCCGACCGCGTCCGTGGCGAACTGATCCCCAGCGTCATCACGCTCGCCCGCGCCGCGCGCGATGTGAACATTCCGCTGATGATCGATGCCGAGGAAAGTGACCGGCTCGAACCGCATATGGACGTGTTCGCGGCGCTGATCGACGCGGGCATCGCCGACGGCTGGACCGGGCTCGGCATCGTGATCCAGGCCTATCAGAAGCGCGCGCCCGAGGCGATCCGCTGGGTCGCCGCAAAGGCGCGCGCGCGCGGCGTCAAACTGTCGATGCGCCTCGTCAAGGGCGCCTATTGGGATACCGAGATCAAGCGCGCGCAGACGATGGGTCTCGGCGATTTCCCGGTCTTCACCGCGAAGAACCACACCGACCTCAATTACATGCAGTGCGCGCAGATCCTCCGCGACGCGCAGGACTGCGTCTTCCCGGCGTTTGCCAGCCATAATGCGATGACGCTTGCCTTCGTGACCGAGCTGTTCGCCGGCGCCGATTATGAGTTGCAGCGCCTGCACGGCATGGGCGAGGGCGCGCACGACGCGATTCTGGCGCTCTATCCCCCGCCGCGGCCGGTGCGTGTCTATGCGCCGGTGGGGACGCACCGCGACCTGCTCGCCTATCTCGTCCGCCGCCTGCTCGAAAATGGCGCGAACTCCAGCTTCGTGCATCAATTTTCGGACCCCGATGTCACTCCCGAGCAGCTTGCCGTCGATCCGCGCGGCATCGCGAGCAAGCCGCCCGTGATCGCCACCGGCCTCACCCTCTTCGATCCGGCGCGCCGCAACTCGCGCGGCTACGACCTCGGCGAACCCGGCGTTCCCGAAGCGCTGACCGCCGCGATCGCCAAGGCGCGCCAGAGCAACCATGTCGCCGCCCCGATCGTCGGCGGCGTCACGCAGAGCGGCACCGCCGAGCCGGTGCGCAACCCCGCGAACGGGGCTGTCGTCGGCCAGGTGATCGAAGCCGATCGTGCGACGGTCGACGCTGCGGTCGCCGCAGCGCGCAAGGCGCAGAACGACTGGAGCCTCGCCGGCGGCGACTTCCGGGCCGACCGCCTCGAACGCGCGGCCGATCTGCTCGAGGAACGCGACGCGCTGTTCCTCGGCCTTGCAATCGACGAAGCCGGCAAGACGCTCGTCGATGCGGTGGCAGAGGTGCGCGAGGCGGTCGATTTCCTCCGCTATTACGCCGCGCAGGCGCGCGCCGACTTCACCTACCCCGTCGTGCTCCCCGGACCGACGGGCGAGCGCAACGAGCTGATTCTCGAAGGCAAGGGCGTCTTCGTCGCGATCAGCCCGTGGAACTTCCCGCTCGCGATCTTCCTCGGCCAGGTTTCGGCCGCGCTCGCGGCGGGTAACAGCGTCCTCGCGAAGCCCGCGGAGCAGACCCCGCTGATCGCGCACGCCGCGGTCGAACTGTTGCTCGAGGCGGGCGTTCCCGGCGACGTGCTGCACTATCTTCCCGGGCGCGGCGAGACCGTCGGCGCGGCGCTGACCGGCCATGACGACATCATCGGCGTCGCCTTCACCGGCTCGACCGAAGTTGCGCGAATGATCAACCGCAGCCTCGCGGGGCGCGACGGCCCGATCGCGACCTTGATCGCCGAAACCGGCGGCGCCAACGCGATGATTGTCGATTCGACCGCGCTTCCCGAACAGGTCGCGCGCGACGCCGTCGCCTCGGCCTTCCAGTCGGCGGGCCAGCGCTGCTCGGCGCTCCGCCTGCTCTGCGTGCAGGAGGATGTCGCCGACACGATGATCGCAATGGTCGCGGGCGCGATGGCCGAGCTCAACGTCGGCGACCCCGCGATCCTCTCGACCGATGTCGGCCCGATCATCGACGCCGAGGCGCAAGCGACGATCGCCGCTTATGTCGCCGAAGCCCGCGCTGCGGGCCGGGTGATTGCCGAAGCCGGGCGGACAGACCTTCCCGCGGCTGGCCATTTCGTGCCGCCGACGATGATTCGCCTCGACCAAGTCACCGACCTTCGGCGCGAAATCTTTGGCCCGGTGCTCCACGTCGCGACGTGGAAGGGCGGCGAACTCGACCAGCTCATCGATGCAATCAACGCTTCGGGCTACGGCCTGACATTGGGTGTCCACACGCGCATCGACGGCGTTGCGGCGCATATCGCGGCGCGCGCGCAGGTCGGCAACGTCTATGTGAACCGCAACCAGATCGGCGCGATCGTGGGGTCGCAGCCCTTCGGCGGGCGCGGCCTGTCGGGCACCGGCCCGAAAGCCGGCGGTCCGCACTATCTGCACCGTTTCGCCGAGGAAAAGTCGATTTCGACGGATATCACCGCAGCGGGCGGGAACGCGGCGCTGATGGCGGGTTAGGCCCCCGGCACACCGAGCAGCTGCCCCTGCGCCTTCAGCCGTCCGGCGGCGGCCGGATTGGCGGCGATGCCGTCCTTCAGCGCCTGCGCGGCCTTCGCGGTCTCGCCCAGCGTCATGCGGCTGCGCATCAGCATGATCCAGCGGTCGACGTCCTTGGGATTGGCCTTCAGCTTGGCTTCGAGCCCGCTGACCATCCCCTCGATCATCGCGTCCTGCTGACCCTTCGGCAGCTGCGAGGCCGCCTCCATGTCGGCGCGCGTCGGCCCCGGGATCGCGCGCGCCGCGACCGGCATTTCGTCCGGGGTAAGCGCCCGCGCCCGCGTGTTCTGCAGCCGCGTCGCGACGTCGATCTTGTGGATCGCCCCGACCTGTTCGATCGTGCGGCGAAGATCGGCTTCCCACGGCGCGCCCTGCGGCGTGTCGGCGAGCAGCGCGAACCAGTCCTCGATCGCGCCCTTGTGGTCGCCGCCGATATCCTTTTTCACCGCAAGGAAATAGCGCGCACGCGGATCCTTCGCATCGAGCGCGATCGCCTTGTCGAACGCCGCGAGCGCCGCGGCGGGCATCGGGTCGCGCTCGCTCGCCATTACCCGCGCCTCGCCGAGTGCCGACCAGAGCCCCGCCGAGTCGGACGAAAGCGCGGTCGCTTTCTCGTAGGCGGCGACCGCGCCCGCGAATTCGCCCATGTCGAAACGTGCCGCACCGAGCTGCATCCACGCCTCGGCGCTGTTCGGTTCGGTACGTGTCCGGGCTTCGAGCGCGGCGAGCTGGTCGTCGGGGGACGTTGCGGCTTCGGCGGGCTTTTGCGGCGCGGAATCGGCGGAATCGCGCCAGATTGCATAGCCCACCGCTGCGATGAGCAGCAGCGCGGCAGCGATCAGGACCGCCCGGTTGGCGGGCGTCATGCCCCCTGCCATCTTCTTGCTCTCGCTCATCTTTGTCCTCTCGTACGGCTCGCAAAAAACATGGGCGCGACGCGCTCGCGCTTGCCTTTGCCTCGCGATGGTGTAGCCTTCGACCCGCGAGGTCGGTCAACGACAAAATCGTCAGTGGGGTCGCACCGATTTTCCCAGCCAACAGGGGGAGGGGTGCATGGCAGTTTCGGATCACGTCGACTTTCCGACGTTTATGGAAGGGGTGAAAAAGCGCAACCCCGGCCAGGATGAGTTCGTGCAGGCGGTCCAGGAGGTCGCCGAAGATATTTTCGATTTCATCGCCGACAAGGAAGAATATCACGCGCAACAGATATTGCGGCGCATCGCCGAGCCCGACCGGGTCGTGTCCTTCCGCGTGTGCTGGGAGGATGACGCCGGCAATATTCGCGTCCAACGCGGCTGGCGCGTCCAGAACAACAACGCGATCGGCCCGTACAAGGGCGGAATCCGCTTTCACCCGAGCGTGACCGAAAGCGTCCTCAAATTCCTCGCCTTCGAGCAGACCTTCAAGAACGCGCTCACCGGACTGCCGATGGGCGGCGGCAAGGGCGGCTCGAATTTCAATCCCAAGGGCAAGAGCGTGCGCGAAATCATGCGCTTCTGCCAGAGCTTCATGACGGAACTCTATCGCCACATCGGCGCCGACGTCGACGTGCCCGCGGGCGACATCGGCGTGGGCGGGCGCGAGATCGGCTTCATGTTCGGCCAGTACAAGCGCATCACCAACGAATTCACCGGCGTCCTCACGGGCAAGGGGCTCGAATGGGGCGGTTCGCTGATCCGTACCGAGGCGACGGGCTATGGCGCGGTGTATTTTCTGGCCAACATGCTCGCCGCCAAGGGGCAGGATCTCGTCGGCAAGACCGCCGTCATCTCCGGCTCGGGCAATGTCGCGACGCACGCGGCGGAAAAGATCGTCCAGCTTGGCGGCAAGGTGCTCACCCTGTCCGATTCGGGCGGCTTTATCCACGATCCCGACGGCATCACGCAGGACAAGATCGACTGGGTGAAGGCGCACAAGACGCACCGCCGCGGCCGGATCGAGGATTATTGCGCCGAATTCAAGGGAGCGAGCTTCACCGCCGGCAAGACGCCATGGGGCGTTCCCTGCGACGTTGCGCTGCCGTGCGCGACGCAGAATGAATTGCTTGGCGAGGACGCCAAGACGCTGGTCGCCAACGGCTGCATCGCGGTCAGCGAAGGCGCCAACATGCCGACCAACCTCGAGGGCGTGCATCACTTCAAGCATGCGAAGATCATGTTCGCGCCCGGCAAGGCGGCGAATGCCGGCGGTGTTGCGGTCTCGGGCCTCGAAATGAGCCAGAACAGCGGCCGGCGCAGCTGGAGTGAGGCCGAACTGCAACAGATGCTCAAGGACATCATGGACGGCATCCACAAAAGTTGCCTGACCTATGGCGACCAGGGCGGAGGCTATATCGATTATGTGAAGGGCGCGAACATCGCGGGCTTCAAGAAGGTCGCCGACGCGATGTTGGCATTCGGAGTGGTGTAAGTCGCAGTCTAGGCGCAAAAGCGCCAGGCGGGAAAAGGGGACACAGGCATGACGACCGACGCGATTGTGGGGCGCGGCGAACGACCGTGGGCGACCGTCTGGACGCTCGCGGCGTTGCTGCTGGCGCTGACGATCGCCGCGATCGTCGCGGCGCCTCCCGCGCGTTCGCAAGGCGAGGCCGGCGGCTATTATACCGGGGTCGCCTCGTGCGCCGGGTCGACCTGTCACGGCCGGATGGAGGGCGACGGCACCGTCGTCCGCCAGGACGAGCTGATGCGCTGGCAGGAACCCTCGACACCCGGCGGCGCGCACAGCCGCGCCTGGGCGGTGCTCAGCAACAGTCGCAGTCAGTTCATCGCGAAGAATCTCGGGATCGGCGATCCGTCCACCGCGCCGATGTGCCTCGGCTGCCACAGCACGCAGGGCGCGATCGCCGCGTCGGGCGGCGCGCGGCGCGGGTCGGTTCCGCTCGAGGACGGGGTCGGCTGCGAATCGTGCCACGGGCCCGCAGGCGGCTGGATCGCGAGCCACTATGCGGGCGTGGGCGCCAACGCCAACCCCGATGCCGAGATGCGCGAGAAGCATCTTTCCAACCTCCGCGCCGGGCTCTGGAAGCTAGAGGACCCGGTGGTCCGCGCGGGGGTGTGCGTCGATTGCCACTTCGGCTCGGCGGGCGAGGGGCAGTTCGTCACCCACCGCATCATGGCGGCGGGGCACCCGCGCATTTCGTTCGAGCTCGATCTCTTCTCCTCGCTGCAGGCGCATCATCAGGAAGATGCCGACTATGGCTGGCGCAAGTTCGGCGCCGGTTCGGGACGCACCAACCATGTCCAGATGTGGGCGGTCGGGCAGGCGGTCGCGCTCGAACGCAGCCTCGCGCTCTTCCAGTCGCGGCGCGGGACCGAGGGGATGTTTCCCGAATTCTACTTCCTCGACTGCCATAGCTGCCACCGCCGCATCTACGACCAGGCGAAGCCGGTGAAGACCAGCCTCGACAATCCGGGACGGGCGAACATCCCCGAAGGGATGCCGCCCTATAATGACGAGAATCTGATCATGCTCTCGGCCGCGGCACGCGTCGCGGCGCCCGCGCTCGCCGACCAGCTCGCGGTGCGGACCGCCGCCTTCCACAAGGCGATGACCATCGACCGCGCGAGTGCGGTGAGCGCCGCTGCGCAGCTCCAGCAGACGGTGTCGGCCCTGAAGGCCGCCTTTGCCGCGCGCAGCTTTTCGGGCGCCGACGCCTTCGCGCTTGTCGATGCGATTTCGGCGAAGGCCGTAAGCGACCGGCTGACCGATTATTCGGGGTCGCAGCAGGCGGTAATGGGGGTCGACACGCTGCTCAACGCGATGGTGTCGTCGGGCCGGATCACCGTCGGCGCCGCCGCCGGAATCCGCGCCGACATCGACCGCGCCTACACCGCGGTCAAGGATCCGAATGCGTTCCGCCCTGCCGATTTCCAGGCCTCGCTGGGGAGCGCGGTGCGCGCGATCGGGGCGCTGCGGTAAAGATATGCAAAACACATCCCGCCTCTTTCGTTCGGTGGCCTCCGTCGCGGCTGCCTCGCTCCTGCTCGCCTCCTGCGGCGGCGGCGGGGGAGGCGGCGGCACGCCGACCCCGGCGCCGACGCCGGCACCCACCCCGACACCGACCGGCGGGCTGTTCACGCCGCCCGCTGCCGAATCGCTGAGCGTGACCGAGGTCCAGACGATCCTCGCCAATGCGATATCGGAGGCGCAGGCGCGCGGGTTGCCGTCGGTGATCGCGGTGACCGACCGCGTCGGCAACGTCCTCGCGGTCTTCCGAATGAACGGCGCCCGGCCGACCGCGACCACGTCGCCCGCGCCGAACGGCCAGAATATCGACGCCCAGAATGTCACCTTCCCGGCGGAGGGCGGCGCGATCGCGAAGGCGATCACCGGCGCCTATCTGTCGAGCGGCGGCAACGCCTTTTCGACGCGCACCGCGAGCCAGATCGTCCAGGAACATTTCCCGCCCGCGCCGACTACTGTCGGGCTCGAAAGCGGGCCGCTGTTCGGGGTGCAGTTCAGCCAGCTTCCGTGCAGCGATTTCTCGTCGCGCTTCGGCGCCGCGGGCAACGCCGCGCTGATCGGGCCGAAACGCTCGCCGCTCGGCCTCGCCGCCGATGCGGGCGGGCTGCCGCTCTACAAGAATGGCGTGCTCGTCGGCGGCATCGGCGTGATGGGCGACGGCGTCTATGGCAGCGACCCCAATATCCTCGATGTCGAGAATGATCCCGAGGAGTTCATCGCGCTCGCCGGCACGCGGGGATTCGAGGCGCCGGCGGCGATCACCGCCGACAAAATCAGCGTCGATGGCACGACCTTGCGCTTCTCCGACGCGACCTTTGCCGGCGTGATGTCGAGCGGCGGCGCCAGCTTCGCCTCTTTCAATGGAACCGCGGGCAATCTCGTCGCGGTTCCCGGCTATGCCGCCGCGGCTGTCACGGCCGGCGTTGCCTATGGCACCGAGGCGTCGGGCATTCGTGCGTCGACGCCGGCCGAATTCTCGAACCGCGATGCGTTCATCTTCACCGACGGCAGCGGCAACAACCGCTATCCGATCCGCGCGGCCACCGACGGCGCGGCGGTCGCCACCCCGCTTTCGCAGGCCGAAGTGCGCGCGGTGCTCGAAGAGGCGTTCACGGTGATGAGCCGCGCGCGCGCGCAGATCCGCAAACCGCTCGACAGCCGCGCGCAGGTCACGATCACCGTCGTCGACACCTTCGGCACCCCGCTCGGCATGGTCCGCTCGCCCGACGCCCCGATCTTCGGGTCCGATGTGTCGTTGCAGAAGGCACGCACGGCCGCCTTTTTCTCGAACCCCAACGCCGGCGCCGAACTCAGCGCCAATGCCAGCGCCGATATCCGGCAGTTCGTGACGGCGGTGCGAACGTTCCTGAACAATCCGGCGGCGCTGACGGGAACGATCGCCTTTCCCGACCGCGCGGGCGGCAATCTGTCGCGCCCCTATTTCCCCGATGGCGAAGTCGGGCGGCCGAACGGCCCTTTCTCGCGCCCGATCGCGCAATTCAACCCCTTCTCGACCGGGCTCCAGTCGGCGCTGATCATCGGCAACCTCGGCCAGCATGTCGGTTTCCTGCAGGGCGCGAATCCCGACACGCCGGCGCGTTGCACGACCCTGCCCGATGTCGCTGCGGGACAGAACCGGCTGCAGAACGGCATCCAGATCTTTCCCGGCTCGGTGCCGATCTATCGCGGCAGCACGCTGGTGGGCGGGATCGGCGTGTCGGGCGACGGTATCGACCAGGACGATATGATCAGCTTCCTCGGCACGCATAATGGCGGGGCGAGGGTCGGCGGGATCGGCAATGCCCCGATGGCGATCCGGTCGGACAATGTCGTCGTGACGCTCGCCGACGGCAAGACGGTGCGGCTGCGTTATGTCGGCTGTCCGTTCGCGCCCTTCCTCGACACCAATCAGCAAAATGTCTGTCAGGGGCTTTAGCGGGTGAGCGTCGACGTCAGCCTGCTGCCGATCATTGCGACCCTCGCGGCGCAAGGCGCGCCCGCGGCCGAGGCGCCGCCTGCGCCGCCTGCGGCCGATCCGGTCACGGCTGACGACAGCATTGCCCCGGGCGCGGAGGCGCCGCCGGTCGAGGAACTGACGCCGCCGCCCCCCCCCGTCGACTGGCAGGAGGTGATCAAGGACGATCTCGTCACCCAGATCATCGAGGGGCGACGCCGCCCCGGCTATATTCCCGACCTTCCCGACCAGTTGACCCAGGACAATGTCGGCGCACTGCGCCCGCCGCCGCCGCAGGCCTTTCCGGGGATCGAGGACCAGCTTCCGGTCCCCGACCGCTGGCGGCTGATCGAGACGCTGGGCGTCGTCAAGGAACGCTGGTTCGACCCCTATCACCAGAATACGTTGAAGGGCGACCGGCCGATCAACCGCGACAAGGTCAAATGGTTGCCGATCAAGGGCGACGACTGGTTCTTTGTCGCCAATGCCGTGTCCGACACGGTCTTCGAACCGCGCACCTTCCCGATCCCCGTCGGCGTCCAGACGACTTCGCGCCCCGGCAGCATCGACGTGTTCGGCAAGAACCGCAGCTTTGTGTTCGCGCAGACCTTCATCGCCGGCGCCGCGCTGATCAAGGGATCGACCGCGTTCAAGCCGCCCGATGTCGAATATCGCGTCACGCTCGCCTATCAGGCCAATTATGTCGACGTGCCCGAACGGCGCGTCCTCGACGTGCGTCCGTCGAAACCGAGCCACCGCTACGACAGCTTCCTCGGCGTGCAGGAACTGTTCGTCGACAAGCATCTCGGCAACGACAGCGACCGCTACGACTTCCACTCGATCCGCATCGGCATCCAGCCGTTCCAGAGCGATTTCCGCGGCTTTCTGTTCAACGACAGCCAACTCGGCATCCGCCTGTTCGGCAACCGCGACAACAACCGGTTTCAATATAATGTCGCGGCCTTCTGGCGGCTCGAGAAGGATACCAACAGCGGCCTCAACGACATCACCCAGACGCCGCGCGACGATTTCATCTTGACCGCTAATCTTTATCGTCAGGATTTCCCGTTCGTCGGGCTGACCAGCCAGGTCAGCGTGACCTACAATATGAACCGCGAAAAGAAGGACGTGCAGATCGACCATAACGGTTTCCCGGTGCGGCCGGCGCTGCTCGGCGATCTGCGCGGCCGCGAATATGACGTCGCTTATCTCGGCTACAGCGCCGACGGCCGCATCGGGCGGATCAACGTCACGGCAAGCTTCTATGCGGCGCTCGGCGAGGACCGGAACAGCTTCTTCACCAGCAAACCCGCAAAGATCCGCGCGGGCTTTGCCGCGGCCGAACTCAGCTACGACCATGACTGGATGCGCTTCCGCCTCTCGGGCCTCTACGCCAGCGGCGACCGCAACCCGTACAACAATGTCGAGGGCGGGTTCGACGCGATCTTCGAAAATCCGATCTTCGGCGGCGCCGACACCAGCTACTGGATTCGCCAGACGATTCCCTTCGCGGGCGGCGGGCGCGTCATCTCGATCAACGGCCGCAACGGCATATTGAACTCGCTGCGCTCGTCGAAGGAAGAGGGACAGTCGAACTTCAACAATCCGGGCACGGTGTTCGTCGGCGCGGGCGCCGATTTCGACCTCTCGCCCGAAACGCGCGTCAGCTTCAACGCCAACCACCTCTGGTTCGACAATACGAAGGTGCTCCAGAACCTCCGCGTCGAGGGCTCGATCCCCAAGGATATCGGGTTCGACCTGTCGGTGGCGGGGATCTGGCGACCGAAGGCGACGCAGAATATCGTCGGGCGCCTCAGCGCCGCGGTTCTCCTTCCGGGTAAGGGGTTCAAGGATTTGTTCGACAACAAGGAACGCGACAAGGCCTATGTCTCGATCCTTGCCAATGTGATCGTGAGTTTCTGACCGATGGCGCGCAAGCTCTTCGCTCTCTTCGCTTTTCTGGTGATGGCGCTGGCGTTCGGCGGTCAGGCGGTACGCGCGTCGGAGGAGGAAAAGCCGGTCAAGGTCGCCTATCGCTTCACCCCGCCCGCGCCGAAGGAGCAGAGCGAGGCCGAGATGGCCGAGAAATCGGCGGGTTGCTACAGCTGCCACGTCCGCACCGACCAGCCGACGATGCACAAGACGCCCGCGGTGCGGCTTGGCTGCACCGATTGCCACGGCGGCGATTCGACCTCGCCCGCAGCCTTCGGCAAACCCGAACTCGGCTATGAAAGCGCCTATAATCTCGCAGCGAAGAAGGCCGCGCACCCGCAGCCGATCCTGCCCGGCGCGTGGGGCGACAGTCCCGCGAACCCGAAGCGCAGCTATACGCTGCTCAACAAGGAAGCGCCCGAATATATCCGCTTCGTGAACCCCAGCGACTATCGCGTCGCGCGGGAAGCATGCGGAGCCTGCCACCTCGAGGTGATCGAGGCGACCGAGCGTTCGCTGATGTCGACCGGCGCGATGCTGTGGGGCGGCGCGGCGTATAACAACGGCATCGTCCCCTATAAGAACTATATCTTCGGTGAGGCCTATACGCGCGACGGCAAGCCGGCGTGCCTCCTTTCGCCCTCGTCGCGGCTGACGAAAGAGGAATATGCCGAGGCGTGCAAGCCGAGCTTCGGTTTCGACAAGATCCTGACCGATGCCGAGAAGAAGCGCGGCGCGCTCGCAAAAATGTATCCGCTCCCGCGCTGGAGCGTGATTCCGCCCGGCGACGTCTTCCGCGTGTTCGAGCGCGGCGGACGCAATATCAACACGCAGTTCGCGGAAATCGGCCTGCCGAACCCGACGGGCAGCATCCAGCGGCTCGAAGAGCCGGGCCGGCCCGATCTCAAACAGTCGAACCGTGGCCCCGGCACCGGGCTGCGCGTCGCGATACCGGTGCTCAACATCCACAAGACGCGCCTCAACGATCCCTTCATGTGGTTCATGGGCACCAACGACCAGCCGGGCGACTATCGCCATTCGGGCTGCGCGGGATGCCACGTCATCTACGCCAACGACCGCGAGCCGCGGCACAGCCTGATCTATGCGCAATACGGCCGCGACGGCGAGACGGCGACGGTCGATCCGACGATCCGCGACCGCAAGTGGAAGCCCGAAAGCGACGAACATGGCGGCGGGCACGGCGACGGTCACGGCAGCGGCGGTTCGGACCATGGTGACGGTGCGAAGCATGCTCCCGATCCCGACCAGCATGGCGCGCTCGTCGACCCCGCCGCCGCAAAGGCCGGACCGCAGGCCCAGGCAAAGAAGGAACGCCTCGAATCGGGCCACCCGATCGGCCACGCCTTCACGCGCGCGATCCCGACCGCGCAGTGCATGACCTGCCACATGCACCAGCCGAACATCTTCCTGAACTCCTATCTCGGCTACACGATGTGGGATTATGAATCCGACGCGCCGCAGATGTGGCCGGGACCGAACAATACCGCGCCGCGCCCGCCGGGGATGAGCGACGAGGAATATCAGAAGAAATACAAGCAGCAGCATTATCCGACCGCGGCCGAGGTCCATAAGACGCTCGAACGCAATCCCGAGGGGGCCGCGACGCGCGGGCTATGGTCCGACGTCGAGTTCCTGCGCGACGTCTATGACGTCAACGACACCAACCAGAACACCCAGTTCGCCGACTATCACGGCCACGGCTGGAACTTCCGCGGCATCTTCAAGCGCGACCGCAACGGCAATCTGCTCGATGCCGAGGGCAATATGTCGACCTATGGCACCGACAAGGCGCATATTGTCGACCCCGCCGATCCCGAGAAATGGCGCAAGAGCTGCAGCCACTATACCGAGGCGAAGGAGCGCGAGCTCTGCCTGTCGACCGCGGCCCCCGACGGCCGCGAGGGCAAATTCGTGCCGCCGGGCCTCAACCCCGGCAAGGCGGTGCACATGATGGACATCCATGCCGAAAAGGGGATGCAGTGCGCCGACTGCCACTTTGCGCAGGATGCGCATGGCAACGGCTATATCCAGGGCGAGGTCGCGAACGCGGTCGAGATCGGGTGCAAGGATTGCCACGGCACCGCCGACGCGCTGCCGAACCTGCTCACGTCGAACGTCGCGGCGCGGCCGCAGGGCACCAATCTGGCGCTGCTCCGCAATTCGGACGGCCGCCGCCGCTTCGAATTCCAGTATAACGACGATGGCGAGGTCACCGGCCTGATCCAGCGCTCGATCGTCGATCCGAAGCTCGAATGGCAGGTCAGCCTCGTCAAACAGGCGGTGACCCCGGGGCCGCATTTCAATGCCAAGGCGGCGCGCGCGAAACTGATGTCGCGCTCGGGTGCCGACGACGGCAAGTTCGAATGGGGCCCCGGCGTCGCGAAGGAGGATCGCGCGCACGGCGACGACAAGATGACCTGCTTTACCTGCCACCTTTCCTGGACGACGAGTTGCGGCGGCTGCCATTTGCCGATCGAGGCGAACTGGAAGACCAAGATGCACCATTTCGAGGGGGAGGAGACGCGCAACTTTGCGACCTACAACCCGCAAGTGGCGCGCGACGAGATGTTCCAGCTCGGCCGCCACATGCTGACCAAGCCCGGCGAACCCGGTCCGAACGGCGAGGTGCGCGGGATCATCACGCCGGTGCGATCTACCTCGGCACTGATCCTGTCGTCGACGAACCTCAATCGCGAGCGGATCTATGTGCAGCAGCCGCCGATTTCGGCCGCGGGCTTCTCGAGCCAGGCCTTCGCACCGCACTTCCCGCACACGGTACGGCGACAGGAAACCAAGCAATGCACCGACTGCCACCTGTCCGAAGCCGACGACAATAATGCGATCATGTCGCAGCTCTTGCTGATGGGCACCAATTTCGTGAACTTCGTCGGGCTCAACGTCTGGTCGGGGCAGGAGGACAGTTTCCAGGCGACGCGCGTCACCGAATGGGACGAGCCGCAGGCGGTGATCGGCAGCTATCTCCAGAAATATGCCTATCCCGATTATTGGGACATGCACGTCAACCAGAACGGTCGCGAGCTCAAGAACTGGGTGCGCGGCAAGGTGTTCGACAAGAAGATTTCGGGCGAGAAATATGCGCTCGAGGAATTCGCGAACATCAACCAGGGCACGAGCGGCCGCGTGAACTGCCTGCAACAGCGCGGCGAATATATGTTCGTCGCCGAGGGCAAGGGCGGCTTTCGCGTCTATGACGTCGCCTCGATCGGCAACAAGGGTTTCTCCGAACGCATCGTCCGCGCGCCTTTCTCGCCGCTGGGGCACGACACGCATGTGAAGACGACCAACGCAACCTGCATGGCGATCGGCACCAACCAGCCGATCAGCATCTCGCGCAACGACCATATCGTGAAGGATTTCCCCGAGAATCACGAGCAGGCCTTTCACCCGCTCTATCGCTACGCCGTCATCACCGACAGCGTCGAGGGGCTGGTCCTCGTCGATATCGACACGATGGCGAACGGCGAATTCCGCGACAACAAGCTGACGCGCGCGCTAACGTGGAATCCGGACAATGTCCTGAAGGGCGCGAGGCATGTCACGCTGGCCGGCAATTACGCCTATGTCACCACCGATGCGGGGCTCGTCGTCGTCGACCTGTCGGCGCCGCTCGAACCCAAGGTCACGGCGCAATTGCCGCTGACCGACGCGCGCGCCAGCGCGGTGCAGTTCCGCTACCTCTGGGTCACCGATGCCGGCGGTGTCAGCCTGTTCGACATCACCAATATGGCGCAGCCGGTGCCGGTGCCAGAAGGCAATGTGCGGCTTGCCAATGCTCGGAAAATCTATCTCGCGCGGACGTATATGTATGTCGCGGCGAAGGCCGACGGGCTGGTCATCGTCGACGTGACGCGGCCCGCGGCGCCGGTGGTCTGGCCCGCGCTGACCTTCGACGGCAAGCTGAACGATGCCGAGGATGTAATCGTCGCGTCGACCAACGCCTCGCTCTTCGCCTATGTCGCCGACGGCCGGAACGGCATCAAGGTGCTGCAGCTGACCAGCCCCGACAATCCCGGCCTTTACGGCTTCTCGCCGAAGCCGACGCCCGAGCTGATCGCGTGGGCGAAGACCCCGTCGCCGGCGATCGCGCTGTCGAAGGGTCTCGACCGCGACCGCGCGGTCGACGAGAGCGGGGGGCAGATCGCCGTGTTCGGCCGCGTCGGTTCGCGTCCGTTCACGCGGAGCGAGATGGAGAAGCTGTTCCTCAACAGCAAGGGCCAGCTGTACAAGGTCCGCGACGAGGTCGATCAGGCGGCGTGGCGGCCGCCCTTGCTTTACCCGAACTGAAGTCGCAGGCCAGGCAAGGGGGCTGTTGAACAAGCGTCCCGACCCCTGCTCGCTTGACGGCGAGTCCGCCCCGTGCGCATATCGCCCTGCACTCACCCATGGGGACCGAAAACAGCATGGCCAGCCGCAAGCCCGTCGCCGGAAAGGCCGATTGGCGCACTATTTTTCGCCAGAGCATCGCGCGCAGCCTCGTCATAGCCGCGGCGGTGGGGCTGGCCGCCTTCACGATTTTCCTGACCCTCGCCTTCCTGACCTATGACAGCACCGATGCGGCGCTCAATACCGCCGCGAACGGCAATGCCGCGAACTGGATGGGCGGCGCCGGGGCGTGGTTCGCCGACCTTGGCCTGTCGATCGGCGGCGCCCCGATCGTGCTGCTGCTCCCCTTGCTCGGGATCATGGCGTGGCGGCTATGGTCGGGCGAGCCGCAACCTTTTTGGCCGCGACAGCTCGCCTATAGTTTTGCGGGTATATTGCTCGTCGGGCTCGGCGCCGAACTATGGGCGCCCGCGAACGGCGCGCCGATGCCCGCGGGTTGGGGCGGCATCATCGCGCTCGTCGTCGGCGGGGCGGTGACGCCCCTGTTCGAACTGGCGGGCGACCCCGTCGCCGCGCTCGCCCGCTTCGGGACGATCCTGCTGCTCGTCGGGATCGGCCTCTGGCTCGCCTTCCGTGCGCTGCGGCTCGAAAAGGGCTGGGCGTCGCGGCTTAGGCTTCCGGCGGCCGAGGGGGGGCGGATTGTCGACCCCGCGCGCGCCGACGACGGCACCGTCAAGGCGCCCAATCTGATGGAGCGCGTGATCCGCCCGCGCCCGCGCGCCGAGCCGATCGACCGTGCTCCGCCCGAGATCGCCGAACCGGTGCAGCGCGCCGCGCCGTCGAAGCCCAAGGCGAAGCCGCAGACCGAACTGTTCACCAACTATCAGCTTCCCTCGATCGACCTGCTCGCCCCCGCGCCCGAGCGGCAGGCGGGCGCGATCGACAAGGCGGCGCTCGAACGCAATGCGCGCCTGCTCGAATCGGTGCTCGAGGATTTCCAGGTCAAGGGCGTGATTACCGCGGTTCGTCCCGGCCCCGTCGTCACCATGTACGAACTCGAACCCGCGCCGGGCACGAAGGCGAGCCGCGTGTCGAACCTCGCCGACGATATCGCGCGCAACATGTCGGCGCTGTCGGCGCGCATCGCGCCGATCCCCGGCCGCACCGTGATCGGCATCGAACTGCCCAACGCGCACCGCGAGGCGGTGGTGCTGCACGAAATCATCGGCAGCGCGCTGTTCCAGGACCAGACCGGCGCGCTGCCGATCATCCTCGGCAAGAACATCAGCGGCGACCCGGTGATCGCCGACCTCGCCCCGATGCCGCACCTCCTGATCGCGGGGACGACGGGGTCGGGCAAGTCGGTCGGGCTGAATGCGATGATCCTGTCGCTGCTCTATCGCCTCGGCCCCGACCAGGTGAAGATGATCATGATCGATCCCAAGATGCTGGAACTCAGCGTCTATGACGATATCCCGCACCTGCTTGCGCCCGTCGTTACCGAACCCAAGAAGGCGATCCGCGCGCTCAAATGGGCGGTCGAGCAGATGGAGGATCGCTACCGGATGATGTCGTCGCTGTCGGTGCGCAACCTCGCCTCGTACAACGACAAGGTGCGCGGCGCGCTCGCCAAGGGCAAGTCCTTGGGGCGCCGCGTCCAGACCGGCTACGATCCCGACACCGGCCAGCCGGTCTATGAGGAAGAGACGCTCGACTATGCGCCGCTGCCGCAGATCGTGGTGGTGGTCGACGAGCTTGCCGACCTGATGATGACCGCGGGCAAGGAGGTTGAATTCCTGATCCAGCGCCTGGCGCAAAAGGCGCGCGCGGCGGGCATCCACCTGATCCTCGCGACGCAGCGTCCGTCGGTCGACGTCATCACCGGTGTCATCAAGGCGAATTTGCCGACGCGCATCAGTTTCAACGTCACCTCGAAGATCGACAGCCGCACCATTCTGGGCGAGGCGGGCGCCGAACAGTTGCTCGGCAAGGGCGACATGCTCTATGTCCCCGGCGGCAAGCAGATCACGCGCATCCACGGTCCCTTCGTCTCCGACGACGAAGTGCGCGCGGTCGCCGATCACTGGAAGGGGCAGGGCCGTCCCGACTATATCGAGAGCGTCACCGAGGACCCCGAGGATGGCGGCTTCGCGATGGAAGGCGCCCCGGCGGGCGGCGACAGCGCCGAGGACCGCATGTATGCCAAGGCGTGCCAGATCGTCGCGGAAAGCCAGAAGGCCTCGACGAGCTGGCTGCAGCGACAGTTGCGGATCGGCTACAACAGCGCGGCGCGCCTGATCGAGCGGATGGAAGAGGAAGGCATTGTCAGCGCGCCGAACCATGTCGGCCGCCGTGACGTGCTGACCGATCAATATGGCCAGCCAAGATGATCTCGGCCAGACTCATGTCGGCAACGCTTCGCCGCGGCGAGCTTGCCAGTGATTTGCGACCACCTAGGCTGTGGTTGCGGGGGATAGCGACATGACTAGCATTCGATCCGAGATTGATGCCAATTTTGATGCGTTTCAGCGCCAGCTGCATGCGAGTCTGACCTCGCATAGAGGGGAATTTGCGCTGCTGCGCCACGGTCAGATCATCGACTTCTTTGAATTCCCCGGCGCGGCGCTGATTGCGGGGAAAGAACGATTTCCCGACGCGCTCTTCTCGATCCAGGAGGTCAACGACGAACCCATTGATTTGGGCGTCTGGTCGCATGCCTGAAATCGAGTGGTGGCATGATGGCCGCCGCATCGTCATTCCCGCCGCGATTCTGCGAGCCGACGATCCGGCCGATCTTCGTTTCCATCCAGTAACGGCGCTGGTCGATACCGGCGCGACGTCGAGCGGGATCATGCCGGCAGTCGTCGAAGCGCTCGATTTGGCTCCGGTTGGGAAGCGGCTGGTAAAGGCTGCACACGGCGAGGCCATGGTCGACACGTTCGTTTTCCGTATCGGGCTGTTCGCCGACACATCGGACCGGATCCAGCCTTCCTTTCCCTATGTATTCGATGGCATAATGGGTCTCCGCTTTGGGCCCAGCGAGCATTTCGATGCCAGCGTCGGCATGGATATCCTCGGCCAATGCGATTTTTCCATCGCCCGGAACCGAAGTTGCCGCCTGACATTTTGTTGAAGGTGCAGTTCAGGGCGGGTTCAATGCCCGCATGGCATGCTCGGCCGCCCAATAGCAGAATAGAGAGCCAGATGATCTTCCAGACCAAGCTCACCCGTCTTGCCGCCTTCACCTTCGTTCCCGCGCTCGCCGCGGGTTTTGCGATCGCCGCCCCCGCGATCGCACAGTCGGCCAGCGCTTTGGCGTCGGTGCAGTCGCACCTCAAGGCGACGAGCTCGATGACCGCCGATTTCGTCCAGACCGACCGCAACGGCCAGCGCCTGTCGGGCAAGCTGACCCTGAAACGTCCCGGCAAGATCCGCTTCCAGTATCAGAAGGATGTCCCGCTGCTGATCGTCGGCGACGGCAGCCGATTGACGATGATCGACTATCAGGTGAAGCAGGTGCAAAGCTGGCCGGTCAAGAATTCGCCGCTCGGCGCGCTGCTCGATCCCGAACGCGACCTGTCGAAATATGCGAAGGTGATTCCGACCGGCAGCGACGAGGTGCTGAGCGTCGAGGTCAAGGATCCGAAGCGACCCGAATATGGCACGATCACCATGGTGTTCATCCGCGACGGGTCGGCGCCAGCCGGCCTGCGTCTGCGCGGCTGGGTGGCGCTCGATTCGCAGAACAACCGCACGCGCATCGACCTCAGCAATCAGAGGTTCAACGTCGCGGTCGCCGATTCCGCCTTCAAATGGACCGATCCGCGTCCGCGCAAGAAGGTGTGATCGGAATGCTTCGACGAACGGCGCTTCAGAGCCGACGAACGACAGGAGACGGCACGTTGTTCAGCTTGGCGACAGGGAAACCGGGCTAAACAACTCTCGAAGACGCCGCCACGGCCTCCGGATTTGGGTTTCCCCCTGTTGCCCCAGCCGGAATGCCAGGCCTCTTCATTCAAGAGCGTGACGAACGCTGACCTTGAACCCCCGTTCCACCGCCCCTGGAACGGGGGTTTATGTTTGCGCGTGTCGTTTTGCCGCTCGCGCTCCGTTGCTAACGACGCGCTGCGCCGATAGAGCCAGCCGAATGACCTTCAGCATCGCTTCGTGGAACATCAACAGCGTCCGCGCCCGCATCGGGATCGTCGAGAAATTCCTGCGCGAGGAAGCGCCCGACGTGCTCTGCCTGCAGGAGACGAAGGTCGAGTGCGGCCTTTTCCCGAAGGCCATGTTCGAACAGCTCGGCTACACCCATATCGTCACCAACGGCCAGCGGATGCACCATGGCGTCGCGACGATCAGCCGCGTGCCGCTGACCGAGGTGCGCAAATATGACTGGCAGGCGAATGGCGAGGCGCGCCATATCGGCGTAACGCTGCCGTCGGGCGTGCGGCTCGACAATGTCTATATCCCCGCCGGCGGGGATATTCCCGACCGCAACCTCAACCCGAAGTTCGGACAAAAGCTCGACTTTTTCGGCCGCATGACCGAATGGTCGGCAACGCTCGTCGATACGCCGACGATCCTGACCGGCGACTTCAATGTCGCGCCGCTCGAAAGCGACGTTTGGAACCACAAGGCCTTGCTCGACGTCGTCAGCCACACCCCGGTCGAGGTCGAAACGCTTGCGCGGTTGCAGTCCGCGTCGAACTGGGTCGACCTCGGCCGCCACTTTATCGAGGCGCCGACCCCGCTCTTCACCTGGTGGAGCTACCGCGCAAAGGACTGGGAGGCCTCGAATCGCGGCCGTCGGCTCGACCATATGTGGGTCACCCCCGACCTGATGGCAAAGGCGGTCGCGCACCGGACCGTCCAGCCCGCGCGGAGCTGGGAGCGCCCGTCGGATCACATCCCCATCGTCACGGAGTTCGCCTTTTGAGCGAGATCGCCGACCAGCCGCACGCGCGGAGGGCCGCGCGCGCGATCGATGCGCTACGCCGCGGCTGGCCGTTCCGCGTGACCGGCGCCGACGGCGCACTCGACTTGCTCGCGGTCGAGAGCGCGCGCGACACGGCGCTGGCCGACTTCGGCAGCAAGGATCTGCTGCTGTCGGGCGAACGCGCCGTGACGCTCAAGCTCACCAACCAGCGCCCCGCCGCGACGCCGGGGCCGGTGCGGCTCGCGGGCGCGACCGACAGCGTCGCGGCCGCGCTGGCGATCGCCGACCCCGCGCTCGATCTCGCGCACCCGCTCAAGGGGCCGTTCCAGACGATCGCAACCGGCGGCGAGGCGGCCGCCAGCGCGGCGATGACGATGGCGCGCCACGCCGGTCTGCTCCCCGCCTTTTTGGTCCGTGAAGCGAAGGGTGCGGCGGAAACCCAATGTTCGGTCGAGGACGTCGCGGCGCTGCTCGACCCGGCGCGGCTAGAAATTGCGGCGCGTGCGCGTTTGCCGGTCGAGGCGAGCGAAACGGCGGAGATTGTCGCCTTCCGTAGCCCCGAGGAAGCCTCCGACCATGTCGCGCTCGTCATCGGCAAGCGCGATCACAATCCGCCGGTGGTCCGCCTGCACAGCGAATGCCTGACCGGCGACGTGCTCGGCAGCCTCAAATGCGATTGCGGCCCGCAGCTTCATGCCGCGCTGCACGCGATGGCCGATGCGCCGTGGGGGGCGCTCCTCTATCTCCGGCAGGAGGGGCGCGGGATCGGGCTTGTCAACAAGCTGCGCGCCTATGCGCTGCAGGACCAGGGGTATGACACGGTCGACGCCAACCTCAGGCTGGGCTTTCCGGTCGAGGCGCGCGATTTTGCGATTGCGGGACGGATGCTGGAGTTGCTGGGCATCCCGCGTATCCGGCTGATGACCAACAATCCGGAGAAGGTCGCACGGCTCGAGAAGGAAGGCGTCGAGGTCGTCGAGCGCATCCCGCTCGCGCTGCCTGCGAACAAGTATAACGAGCAATATCTCGCGACCAAGCGCGACCGGACAGGGCATCAGCTTTAGCCGTTTGTTCCCGCTGCGCGGGAGCGGGCCGGGGCCGCCGGTGCCGTCAGGCAGCGAAAATCAGTGGACGAACCGCGCCACCACGTCGCGGTAGCTGCGGCTGACCTTCACTTGCGCGCCCGATCCCAGCACGAGGAAGCATTCGCCGTTGGTGTGCGGCTTGACCTGCTTGACCTGGCTGAGATTCACGATCGTCGAGCGATGGACGCGCTGGAAGTTGCGCGGATCGAGCCGCTTTTCCAGATCCTTCATCGTCTCGCGCAGGATCAGCGAATTGTCGGCGGTGTAGATGCACATATAGTCGCCCGCGGCATCGATGCGTTCGATGCTGTCGACATCGACGCGGAAAATCTGGCCGCGGTCCTTGATGTTGATCATCTTCTCATAGCGGTCGGCGGCATGCGCGTCGACCTGAACCTCGGCGTCATAATCCTCGACCGCTTCGGGTGCGACCTCGGCGAGCACGGTCTTCAGCCGCTCGACCTCGGCCGCGCCGCGCTTTTCGGCGAGGCGCTGGCGGACACGGTCGAGCGCGTCGGCCAGCCGCTCGGGCTCGACCGGCTTGACCAGATAATCGACCGCCTGCGCCTCGAACGCGCGGATGGCATGGTCCGAATAGGCGGTAACGAAGACGACCAGCGGCGGCTCTACCTCCATCAGGCCCTGGATCACCGAAAAGCCGTCGAACCCCGGCATCTGGATGTCGAGGAAGACGAGGTCGGGCTTGTGCGTCTTGATCTTTCTGATGGCCTCGCGGCCGTTCTGCGCGGTGTCGACCACCTCGACATCGGAATGCGCTTCGAGCCGCAATTGCAGGCCCTGGGTCGCCAGTTTTTCATCATCCACCAGGATGGTTCTGATCGTCATGTCCGTTCGGTTCCAATCGTCGTCACTTGTCCATCGGGCTGAAAAGGAAACTCGATAATCACCGTGAAACCTCCGTCGGCGCCCGACTGCACCTCGAACCGCTGCTGGTCGCCATAAGCCTGCGCCATCCGGTCCCGGATATTGGCTAAACCCACACCGGTCGATTCCGTTGCAATCACGCCAGTGGTGGGATCAACACCCCCCTCTGACAATCCTGCCCCCGTGTCCGACACGGTGATCCGGACGTTTTGACCGGCAAGCTGAGCCGATAGCGTGATGTCCGCGCCTTCCTCCTGCGGCGTGACGGCATATTTGATCGCATTCTCGATCAGCGGCTGGAGCAGCAGCGAGGGCAGGCGCGCGCGCTGGACCGCGGGGTCGATGTGGAAGTGCGGGCGCAGCCGGTCCTCGAAGCGCATCTTCTCGATATCGAGATAGAGCTTCAGCGTCTCGATCTCCTGCGCCAGCGTCACCTGCGCGGTCGGTTCGTTCGCCAGCGTGTAGCGCAGGAAGGCCGACAGGCGTGAGAGCATCGCGTTCGCGGGCTCGGTCTGTTTGAGCAGCACCAGCGTCGAGATGCTGTTCAGCGTGTTGAACAGGAAATGCGGGTTCAGCTGGTAGCGCAGCATCGCGAGCTGCGCCGACGCCGCCTGCGCCTCGAGCCGCAGCATCCGGTCGTTCTGTTCCTCGAGCTGGAGGAAATAGTTGATCGCGAAATAAAGCGCCGACCAGGCGCCGAGCGAGGTTGCATCGATATAGATCGCGCCGAGGAGCAGGCTGGTGAAGCCCGCCTCGCTCGCCGGATTCTGGATCTGCGCGACCCATGCGTCGATGAACGCCCAGAGCGCGACGGCGAGGCCCGCGAGCCCGAAGCTGACTCCCCACATCAGGATCGGCCGCCGGTTGATCAGCGCACGATAGCAGACCGACAGGATCAGTGTCAGCGAGAAGCCGGTGATCGCCGAAATCGTCTGCGGGATCAGGAAGGTGAAGGGCTGGCCGTTGGCGAGACCCGACACCCCGCGCAGACCGAGCCATGCGGACCAGCCGAGGATCTGGAGATTCCAGAAGGCGCGCACCTTGTTGCCGAAAAAGGGGCCCGGCGAGGAAAAGCCGAACAAAGGCATCGAGGAGGATGCGGACACGGATGCGGAGGCGGGCTTGGTCGCCATGGTCAACGGGGCTGGATCAAAAGCTTTGCGCGCGCGGCGGCAGCGATCATTCGGCCGCGACCGCCGCCATTCGCACGCGCGCCTGACCGAGCGGCTGCAATTCGGAGCGATGCTTCCAGACCAGCTCGCCATAAGCCAGCGAGCGGCCGTCGTGCGCGGTGATCGTCACCGGTCCGATCGGCTGCTCGTCGCGCGTGTCGACGAGCACGGGGGTCGAAGGCACGCCCGCGCCCCATTTCTCTCCCCACTGGCGCAGCGCGATCATCGCGGGCAGCAGTTCGATGCCCTTCTGCGTGAGCTGATACTGCACCTTCCGGCGATCCTCGGCCATCACCTCGCGCGCCATGATGCCATGGTCGACCAGCTTCGACAGCCGGTTCGACAGGATGTTGCGCGCGATCCCGAGCTCCTGCTGGAATTCCTCGAAATGATGGACCCCGTTGAACGCGGCGCGAAGGATCATGAACGACCAGCGCTCGCCCATCGCCTCGAGCGCGAGCGGCAGCGCGCAATTGTTGCCGTAAATATCGTTCAGCGGTTCGCGTAATTTTCCCATGCCCCATGCCCTAACGTAATTTTGCCCCTCGCACAAAAAAATATGGACCCTTAGTTGCATTTTGCAACCCGAAAACCCAATTGCGTTTTGCAACCCTTCGGGTTGCGCGAAACAGGAAGGACTCCCCATGATCAAGCTTTCTTCGCCGGCGCCTCTGCTGGCGGTCGCCGGCGCCATGCTCGCCGGCCTTGGCGCGCTTGCCCCCGTCGCGGCGAACGCCGCCAGCGGCAGCTATTACCGCGCCGAGCTCGCCGGTCCGGCGCCGACGGCCAAGTTCGTCGCGCGCGATGTCGTGTGGGTTTGCGACGGCGCGAATTGCGGCGCCGGTCGCGGCACGAGCCGGCCGCTGCTCATCTGCACCGGCCTCGCCAAGAAGGCCGGCGAAGTGAAGAGCTTCGTCGCCGACGGCAAGCCGCTCGAGGCCGACGATCTCGCACGCTGCAACGGCGTGAAATAAGCCGACCGGCCGGGTGGCGCGCGAACGCTCTCCCCTCTCCGCCGCCGCCCGGCCCACTCCGGTGAACGAAGCTTTTAACGAGACTTAGCAAAATTGCGGCGCCCCCGCACTCGGCGCAAGCAAATTTCGCATTGCAATTGCGCCCGCATGAACGACATTGGGCTTGATGCTCAGGCAATATGAACTTGTCGAGCGCGTGCGCGCTTACGACCCCGACGTCGACGAGGCGTTGCTCAACCGCGCCTATGTCTTCACCGTGCAGAAGCACGGCAGCCAGAAGCGCGCCTCGGGCGACCCCTATTTCAGCCATCCGGTCGAAGTCGCGGGCATCCTGACCGACCTGCATCTCGACAGCGAGACGATCGTCACCGCGCTGCTCCACGACACGCTCGAGGACACGCTGACCACCCCCGACGAGATCGAGCGACTGTTCGGCAGCGACGTCGGGCGGCTCGTCGACGGCGTGACCAAGCTTTCGAAGATCGAGGCGCAGACCGAGAATGAGCGCGCTGCCGAAAATCTGCGCAAGTTCCTGCTCGCCATGTCCGACGATATTCGCGTGCTGCTGGTCAAGCTCGCCGACCGGCTGCACAATATGCGCACGCTGCATTTCATCAAGAATCCCGACAAGCGCCGCCGCATCGCCAAGGAGACGATGGATATCTACGCGCCGCTCGCCGAGCGGATCGGCATGTATGAATATATGCGGGAGATGCAGCTGCTGGCGTTCCGCGAGCTGGAACCCGAGGCTTATGCGACGATCACCGGCCGCCTCGCCAAGCTGACCGCAGGCGGCAAGGACAAGGTCGCCGCGATCAGCCGCGAGATCAAGGACCTGCTCGCCGAGGCGGGGATCGAGGCCGAGGTCTCGGGGCGCGAGAAACATCCCTATTCGATCTGGCGCAAGATGCAGGAGCGGCACGTCAGCTTCGAGCAGGTGACCGACATCATCGCCTTTCGCGTGATCACCCCGTCCGACGCCGATTGCTACGCCGCGCTGGGGCTGATCCATCGCAAGTGGAAAATGGTTCCCGGCCGCTTCAAGGATTATATCTCGACCCCGAAGCGCAACGGTTACAAGTCGCTGCACACGACGATCATGCATCAGCAGAATATGCGGATCGAGATCCAGATTCGCAGCCTGGGCATGCATCAGCAGTCCGAATTCGGGCTCGCCGCGCATTGGGCGTACAAGCAGGGCGGCGCGGCGCCCGACGGGCAGGCGGGGTGGATTCGCGATCTGCTGGAGATCCTCGAACAGACCCACGATCCGGAGGAGTTTCTCGAGAATACCCGCATCGCAATGTATCAGGACCGCATCTTCGCCTTCACGCCGAAGGGGAGTTTGCACCAGTTGCCGAAGGGGGCGACCCCGGTCGATTTCGCCTATGCCGTGCACACCAAGCTCGGCGACCGCACCGTCGGGGCGAAGGTCAACGGGCGGCTCGTGCCGCTCCGGACGCAGCTCGCCAACGGCGACACGGTCGAAATTCTCTCGTCGGACAAGCAGACGCCGCAGCCGGCCTGGCTCGGCTTCGCGGTGACCGGCAAGGCGCGCGCCGCGATCCGCCGCCATGTCCGCTCGAAGGAAAAGGTCGAGCTCGCGGCGCTCGGCCGCAAGATGTACGACGAGATCGTCGCGCGGCTGCCCAACAAGGTCGGCGACAAAGCGCGCGCGGCGGCGCTGACGCGGCTCAAGCTCGAGGACGACAGCGCGCTTTATGTCGCGATCGCCAAGCAGCGGGTGTCGGACAATGCGGTGCTGGAGGCGCTGGTCCCCGGCATCACCGCCGAGATGAAGACCAAGCCCGGCAAGCTGGCGCAGGGCGCGGCGGTGTCGATCGCGGGGTTGACCCCCGGGGTCGCCTACCAGCTTGCCGATTGCTGCCATCCGGTGCCGGGCGATCGCATCGTCGGCCTGTCGCGTCCCGGCGAGGGGATCGAGGTGCATGTCATCGACTGCCCCAGGCTCGCCGACGGCGTCGACGCCGACTGGATCGACCTCAGGTGGCAGGAGGATAGCGAGGGCGGCAACGCGCGGCTGTGCGTCGTGATCCTCAACGAACCCGGCACGCTTGCCGAAATGTCGGGCATCCTTGCCGCCAATTCGGCGAACATCACCAATTTGCGCCTGTCGAACCGCGAGGGCGGCTTCCATACCTATGACGTCGTCGTCGAGGTGCGCGACGTCCACCATGTGATGCGCATCCTGTCGGCGCTGCGCGCGTCGGACAGCATCGTGCAGGCCGAGCGGCTTTAGACGAAAAGCGCGTCCGGCGGGATGGTGGGAAATCTTTCCTTCGGCGGGAAAGATGCTAGGGCAAATCCATGACCGAAATTCTGCGCAGCGATGTCTTGATCTCCGGCGGCGGCCTCGTGGGTCAGGCGCTGGCACTGGCGCTCGCGCATCACGGCCTGTCTTCGCAGATCGTCGATCCGGCCGACCCGGTCGCGACGATCGCACCGGGTTTCGACGGCCGCGCCTCGGCGATCGCCAGCGCGACGTGGCAGATGTTCGAGGTGCTGGGGATCGCCGGCCGCCTCGCCGGACATGGCTGCGCGATCCATGCGATCAAGGTCAGCGATGGCGGCCAGGCCGGCGAGCTCGACTTCGTGACGTCGCCCGAGGACCGCGCGCTCGGCACGATGGTCGAGAATCGCCGGCTTCGCCTCGCGCTCGCTGCGGCGCTGGCCGAAGCGCCGCTCGTGCGGCTGTTCATGCCGTCAACGGTCGTCCATCGCGAGATGGGCGCTCATGGCGTCACATTGACGCTCGGCGACGGCACCCGGCTCGCCGCGCCGCTGCTGATCGTCGCCGAGGGGCGACGGTCGCCGACGCGCGATGCCGCGGGCTTTGGCATCGCGAGCTGGTCCTATCATCACCACGCGATGATCGGCGCCGTGGCGCACGGCAAGTCGCACGGCAATGTCGCGCACGAAATCTTCTTCCCTTCCGGGCCCTTTGCGCTGCTGCCGCTCGTCGACGACGACCAAGGGCGCCACCGCTCGGCCTTCGTGTGGACGGTTTCCGAGAAGGACGGGCCGGGCTTCGCGAAGCTCGGCGATCGCGGCTTCACCGCTGAACTCGAAAAGCGCGCCGGCGACCTGCTCGGCTCGATGGCCCTCGTCGCGCCGCGTATGACCTATCCGCTGGGTTTCCATCACAGCGCAACGATCGTCGGCGACCGCATCGTGCTCGTCGGGGACGCGGCGCACGGAATCCACCCGATCGCGGGGCAGGGGCTCAACCTTGGCCTGCGCGACGTCGCCGCGCTTGCCGAAGTGCTGGTCGAGGGCGCGCGCCTGGGGCTCGATCTCGGCGATGCGGCGCTGCTTGCGCGCTACCAGCGCTGGCGCGGGCTCGACAGCCTGATGGTCAGCCTCGCGACCGACGGGCTCACCCGCCTGTTCGGGATTCCCGGCCGCACCGCGTCGGCGGTCCGCCGCGCGGGGCTCGGCGCAGTCCAGCGAATGCCGATGCTCAAGCGCTTCTTCATGGACGAAGCGCGCGGCGAGGCGGGCGACCTGCCACGCCTGCTGGCAGGTGCCGAAATATAGGTAGTATTACCTAGGCGCGCGCCATGCGCCCGCTAACCATCGCCGCCTATCCCTGTCGCACGGCCATCGGACGGCCCTGATGGGGGGAACGATCATGTCAGCGAAAAGCGATGCTCTCGAACAGGCGGTCACCGCGTTGATCCAGGCGCGCGCCGCGCTCGAGGCCGCGCCGGGTGCCCGCGCCCGCGCGCGCGTCGACCGCGCCTTTGCAGCGCTTGCGACGCTTGCGGCGCCGCGCATCCGCTATTTCACGCGCAGCTATGGCCTGTCGGACGTCGCCGAAGATGCGCAGCAGGCTTGCGCGATCGCGCTGCACCGTGCCGCGGACCATTATGATCCCGCGCGCGCGCGCTTCACCACCTATGTGAACTGGCAGATTCGCGCCGAACTGCAGGCGCTTCGCCTCCGCCTGCACGGCGACCAGCGTTGCGCGGGGCGTCGGCAGGTCGCCGCCACCTTGTCCTACGAGGCGCTCGCCGACGAGGGCGTTGACGAATGGCTCGTCGATCCGGCGGCCGAGGAAGCGACCGAGCAGGCGGCGTCGGACGGAATGGCGGCGCGCGTTGCCGACCGGCTCGTCGCCGAATGGGCATCGCGTCGGCAATCGGCGCTGCTGCGAACGCCACGCGGCGCGGCGGCACCGGCGCGGGTTGCGGCAAAGGTGCGCGACGAAGGGGCGCTCGTCCGGCGCCAGCTTGCCTATACCGAGGCGCTGGTCGAACGGCTTGGCGAGGCCGACCGTCATACGGTCCGCCGCGCCTTCGCGGATATGGGGCGGCTTGCCGGGGCCAAACCGCACTGATTTTTCGTTGACGTGAAAGCCGGCGCCACCCGGATCACTGCAGCGTCGCGCGTCCGTCCTCGCCGTCGAAGCGGCCGAAGAATCGCATCATCTGGACGACCAGTTCGGCGCGCGCGTCGATCGGGCTCGCCTCGAGCAGCGCTTGCTTCGCGGCTGCGTCGAACGGCGCGACCTGCGCGATGCCGTTGACCAACGTCGCGTCGTCGAGCTGGCCGACCGAATCCCAGTCGACGACATAGCCCTGCCGCGCCGCAAAGCGCTTCGCCTCACGCTCGAGGCTTGCGCGCTCGACGCTGGCGAGGGCGGCATCCTCTTCGGCTTCGACCTCGATCTCGGCCTCGACCTGCCGGAACGGCGTCGTGACGTCGAGCTCGCGGCGGACGCGGAAGCGCGCGACACCTTCGAGGACGAGGTTGAAGCGGCCCTCGTCGAGCGCCTCGACATCGACGATCCGCCCGACGCAGCCGACGTCGTAGAGCGCGGGCGGCTCGACATTTTCCTCGCCGGGGATCTGGCGCGGCTGGATCATCCCGATCTGCCGGTCGCGCGCCAGCACTTCCTGCACCATCGCCTTGTACCGCGGTTCAAAGATATGAAGCGGCAAATGCAGCCCCGGGAACAGCACGGCACCGGGCAGCGGAAAGATCGCGATCCGCTGGATGGTATGCAGGGGAGCGGTGGCGCCCATCAGCCGAACAGGATCAGCGACAGGCGGCGGCGCTGCGCCGCGACCCACGGATCCTCGAGGCCGACGGCCTCGAACAGCGACAGCAGCTTTGCGCGTGCCGCGCCATCGTTCCACTCGCGATCGGCGGCTATGATATGGAGCAGATTGTCGGCGGCGGCGTCGCGCCTCCCGGCGCCGATCTCGGCGGCGGCGAGGTCGAAGCGCGCCTGATGGTCGTCGGGATTGGCGGCGACCGCGGCCTCGAAGCCCGCCAGCTCGCTCGCGTCGGGCGCGTCGGCGGCGAGCGCCAGCGCGCTTTTCGCCTGCACGATCGCGGGATCGCCCGCAATTTCGGCGGGCACTGCGTCGAGAGCGAGCCCCGCGCCCTCGGTATCGCCCGTCAGCAGCAGCGCCCGAATCAGCCCGCCGTGGGCGGCCGCGTTGTCCGGCGCCATCTCGGCGATCTGCGAAAAGATGCCGGCCGCGCGCGCGCCATCGCCCTCGGCAAGCACCGCCTCGCCCATTTCGATCAGCGGCGCGATCTCGACCGCCCGATCCTTCGCGGCGCTTTCGACCGGAAGCTGCGCCAGCAACTGGTCGAGAATCGCCTTCAACTGGCTTTCGCTGCGCGCATTGGTCAGGTTGGCGACCGGCTGGCCCTGGAAGATCGCATAGACGGTCGGGATCGACTGGACCTGGAACTGGCTGGCGATGAAGCCGTTCGCGTCGACATCGACTTTCGCCAGCACGACGCCCCTGTCGGCATAATCGGCCGCCACCTTTTCGAGCACCGGCGCGAGCTGCTTGCACGGCCCGCACCATTCGGCCCAGAAGTCGAGGATCACCAGCTTCGACATCGACGGTTCGACGACGTCGCGGCGGAAGGCTTCGACGGCTTCTTTTTCCTGCGGGTTCAGACCGAGAGTGGCCACGGCGGCGGTGCTCCTTTTTGTGCGCTTGTCCGCTTATGTGGGATTTGCGCGCGATATGCCAACCCTTCGCAGAAAATCGCAAACAGGGCTTGCCGACTCCGAAAGCCGATGCTAATCGCCCGCCTCACCCGCTGGGAGCCACCCGTTTCCAGCCGCCAGAGCGGGCGTAGCTCAGGGGTAGAGCACAACCTTGCCAAGGTTGGGGTCGAGGGTTCGAATCCCTTCGCCCGCTCCAGTTTTCTCCCAGAAAACCAATTGTTTGAACCTCGCGAAGCTCGCGAGGGCTTGGTGACAACAGTCAATTCCCCCGGGATTGTCACCACATTGTCACCAGTGCAATTCCAGCTTGGGACAATTCAGGCGTGCTCACGTCCCAGCCAGCCCAATCAATAACATCGATAATCACACGACCGGTGGTCGGGACAGGCCAATCTTGTTGGGGCGCCGGTTACGCGAATTGCCTGCACCCGGGCATGACCAACCACTCGCATTAGCCGCTGATCCCTGGGCTCGAAGACTGTCCTCCTTCAATCAACCCGTGAAGGGTCCGCTACGCTAGCGCGTGCGGCCGCAGCCGAGCCGCGGTGATTGCGGCCAGCCCCCGGCCCTTGGGGCGACTGTCGAGCGGGGTGGTCCCGCTCCTCGACAGGAGCCGCATCATGCCACTTGCAACCGCACAATCACTTGGCTTGAACCTTTCCCGGACGCTGATGACGGTTATCGTCCTGATCAAGACCGGTCAGGGCTATTTTGTCATCCCTGCCGACGAATTTGACGGCGACCCCGATCAGGTCGTGCGCGAATATGACCCATTCGCCCGCTGACTTCAGGGACACTCGGACGTTTCGAACCGAGATTCATTGTGCTAATCTTGCCGCGCAGATTGCGCTGAGGTGGTGGTGGCGAGCGCGTCCAGACAAGGGACGCCTATGACCATTCTTCTCATCCTCGGGAGCATCGCCGGCCTTTACATGCTCTCGCTCCTGTTCCGGCTCGCCAGCCTGGCGCTGCCAGTCTACGTCGCCATCGGTACGAGCTTTGCCCTGCTTCGCGGCGCGCACGGTTATCCTGCGGCAATTCTGACTGGCTTTTTCGCTGGAATCGCTACCCTGCTTATCGGCCGATTTCTGATCGCCTATATCCGATCACCCTCGGTTCGGCTTGGAATTGCGCTGCTCTTTGCGGTGCCGGCCGCCTTCGCCGGCTATCAAGCTGCCCACGGCCTGGCTTCACTAGCGACGAGCAGCGATCCCGCATTGGCGATTCTCGGAACGATCGCGGCTGTCGCCACATCCATCTCCGCCTGGCGAAACGTAATGAGTGGCAGCGATCTGTTCGACATGGCCTCAGCTACCGACCGATCAGATGGAAGCTATCCCCGATAGCGCTGCATTCGTCGGAAACGAATAGCAGGACGGCGTGGTCAGGGCGATTGCCTCCTGCAGCGTCATCGACTGACCAGGTTCGAGCTTCCTCTGGACCGGCCCTCCCGACGATTGACCTCGCGAACTGCGTACCGGGCTTCATTTCCAGACGGACAGCTCTAGGACGGCCTCCTTCGATCCGCGCCTATGTCAGCAAGATGCTACGCTTGGCAGGCTTGCCGCAACGGTGTGTTTCGGACTTTCTTCCCCCGGCGTTCCGCCGTTCCTCGCGAGACAAGAAAGAGCAGATAACTCACATGCTGCGCGATGCCATGAGCACGGTGATGCGCGGCAGCGCCGAGCCGCGCGATCGCGATATCTGAGGCAGACCGGCTGCGCCCTCTTGCGCGCCCTTCATGCGGCTGTTGCTCGGCCAGTTTCGGACCGTTCGCGGGCGATCAGCGCTGTAGGGACATTGCGTGCGGCGAACGCGCCGCCGGCTGATCCCGCTCGCGTCAGTCCCAGGCGCCGCCCAGGGCCAGATTCAGGGTCACCCATTGGTCGATCCGCGCGCGCCGGATGGCCACCAGGTTGCGCTCTGCCGCGAACAGGCGCTGCTGGATGTTGAGCACATCGATCAGCGCGATCTCGCCTTCGGCATATTGCAGCTGCGCAAGCGCGTAGGCGGTGCTCGATTCCTCGGCGGCGTTCTCGAGGATGAGTTCGCGCCGCGCGAGCACTTGCACGAGGTCCAGATTGTTCTCGACATCCTGAAACGCGGCCAGTGCGGTTGCGGCATAGCTTTCGATCGCGGCTCGGCGGTTCGCATCGGCTTCGTCCACCTGCGCGCCGCGCAAACCGCCATCGAAGATCGGCTGCAACACGCTGCCGACCACCGACCACAGCAGGCTCGGCCCGTCGAGGATGCTGGCCAGATCGGTCGAGGTTCCCCCACCGCTGGCGGTGAGCGAAATCAGCGGCAATTGCGCCGCCTTGCGCTGATCGAGATTTGCAAAAGCCGCCGCCACCCGCCGCTCGGCCGCGATCACATCGGGGCGGCGTTCGAGCAATTGCGCGGGCAGCCCTGCGGGGGGAGCGGGCGGCGTTTCGGGCAGGGTATCGCGCAGGGCGATGGCATCGGCGGGATAGCGGCCGAGCAGGACTTCGAGCGCTCGCTGCGCCGTTCGCTCAGCGACCTGCGCCTGTTCAAGATTGTCGCGCGCCACTTCGAAATCGCTGCCTGCCGTGGCGGTGTCCTGCCGGGAGGCGAAGCCCTCGCGGTATCGCACCCGAACGATCCGGTCGATCTCGGCGAGCGCATCGAGCGTGCGCTGCGCCACTTCGACCTGCTGCTGCGCCTCGATGCTGGCGAAATAGGCGCTCGCGACGCCCTGCGCCAAGGCATATTGCGCGAAGCGGAAATCGGCCTCGACCGCCTGTGCGCTGGCATAGGCGGCGTTGCGCCCGGCCCTCACCCGCCCCCACAGATCGGCTTCCCACTGCGCCTGCGCGGTCAGCGTGTAGACGGTATCCTGGACTTGAAACGGGACCGGGCTGTCGGTCCGATCGGCGCTGAACGAGCCGTTGATCTGCGGGAGGAGCGGGGCCCGCGCCTGCCTGACCAACGCCCGGGCCGCCTCGAGATTGGCGGCCGCGGCGCGGATGTCGCGGTTGTTCGCCTGCGCTTCGAGCACCAGTTCGCTCAGCACCGGATCGCCGATCGCCGCGATCCAGCCAATCCGCACCTCGCCCGGCATCGCCCCGCCGACCGCCCAGATCTCGGGGAGCGGCGGAAGGCTCTGGGCGGTCGCCTCGCGGACATCCTCGTTGGTGCTGAGCGACGCGCACCCGGCAAGCGCGAGCGCGAGCGCACTTCCGGCGAAAGGTGCGAGCCGCCGCAGCCTCATGCCGACTGCTCCTTTGCCCGTTCGTCATTGCCGATCCCGAACACCGCCGCATAGACCACCGGGACAACGACCAGCGTGAGCGCGGTGGCGAAGCTCAGCCCGAACACGAGCACCACCGCCATCGACTGGAAGAACGCATCGAAGAACAAGGGCAGCACTCCCAGAACCGTCGTCCCCGAGCCCAGCAGCACCGGGCGCAAGCGGCTGGCAGCGCTGTCCACCAGCGCATCGAACCGGGGCTTGCCCTCGCCAATCTCGAGGTCGATCTGATCGACCAGCACGATCGCGTTCTTGATCAGCAGGCCCGCCAGCGAGAGCACGCCGAGGATCGCCATGAATTCGAACGGCACCCCCATCACGACCAGCCCGAACACCACGCCCACCAGCGACAGCGGCACCACCGACCATATCACCAGAGGCTGCCGCAGCGCGTTGAACAGGAAGATCACCACCAGCACCATCGCGCCGAAGCCGAACGGGATCGCGCTCATCAAATTGCCGTTCGCTTCGGCGGAATTGCCCAGTTCCCCGTCCCATTTCAGGCTGTAGCCGGGCGGCAACGGGATCGCCTCGACCGCAGGCTGCACGCGCGCTTGCAGCTCTCCTGAAAGGATGCCGGGCGCAGGGTCGGCCTGCGCCTTGATCGACCAGACATTGTCGGTGCGGCGCAAGCGGCTGTCGCGCCAGATCGTCTCGATCCCGTCGGTCACCTGCTCGATCGGAACCGCAGCCCCCGTCGGGCTGACGACCTGGATCGTGCGCAGGCCGTCCACATCGAGCCGCTCATTTTCGGGCGCGCGCGAGACGATCGGGATCAGATCGTCATTCTCGCGGTACACCCCGACCTGCTGGCCCGAATAATTGCGCGCCAGGGCAGCGCCCAGATCGGCGCGGCTCACGCCGGCCCGGCGGCCCTTGCTCTCGGAATAGATCGGCTGGATCGCCGGGACGGGCTGGCGCCAATTGTCCTTGATCGCGATAGCCCCGCCATCCTCGCGGTAAATCTCCTGTGCCTCGCGCGCGAGCCGGCGCAGCACTTCGGGGTCTGGCCCGGTAAAGGTGGCCTCGATCTTGGACCCGCCGCCCGGACCCAGAATGAAGCGCCAGACCTTGCCCTGGGCCTGCGGGAAATTGGTATCGATATAGGCCTGCACCTCGGGGATCATCGCATCGAGCCGGGTGTAATCGTCGAGTTTCACCAGCAGCTGACCATAGGCCGGGTTGGGGCTTTCGAACTGGTACACCAGCATGTAGCGCAGCGTCCCGCGCCCGACGATCGAGTGAACATGCTCGACCCCTTCGAGGGTGGCGAGGTGCGCCTCCAGCCGCTTGATGTCCTTGTCGGTCTGCTCGATGGCGGTGCCTTCGGGGAGCCAGTAATCGACCACCAGCTGGGGCGTGGTCGATGCCGGAAAGAAGCCGGGCGTCACCAGCGACAGACCGGCGAGCGAGACAAAGAACATCGCCGCTGCCCCGCCAATGGTGACAAAGCGCCGCTCGATCGCCAGCGCGACCGTGCGCTTGAACGCGCTCATCGACTTGCTCGGGCTATCTGCCTCGACCGGCATGGCGCCAGAGCCCTCGGTGCATTGATCCTCCACCGATTTGAACAGGATCGAGCACAGGAACGGCGTGAGCGTGATGGCGAAAATCCAGCTGAACATCAGCGAGATCAGGATCACGCGAAACAGATCGCCGGTGAATTCCGCCGTATCGCCCGGGGCCAGCCCGATCGGCGCGAAGGCGAGGATGCCGACGAGCGTGCCGCCGAGCAGCGGCCAGATCGAGCGGTTGACCACGTCGCTCGCAACATCGATGAGCTTGCGCCCGCGCTGGCAACCCGTGAGGATCCCGTCGGTCACCACGATCGCGTTATCGACCAGCATTCCCAGCGCGATGATCAGCGCGCCAAGCGAGATGCGGTGCATCGGGACGTTGGCGAAATACATCGTGCCGAGCGTCGCGGCGATGGTCAGCAGCAGGCCGATCCCGATCACCAGGCCCGACTTCCAGCCCATGAAGATGAACAAGGTGCCGATCACGATCGCCAGCGCAATCAGCACGTTGACCACGAAATTGGTCACCGAGGCATCGACGATCTCGCCCTGGTTGTAGAACGTGTGGAGCACGATACCCGCCGGGCGCTCGCTCTCGATCTCGGCGAGCTTGGCGGACAACCGCTCCTCGACCGCGACCACATTCGACCCCGCGACCGCCGCGACGCCCAGCACGATCGCGGGTTTGCCGTCGTAATAGGCGAGGAATTCGGGCGGATCGCGATAACCGCGCGAGACCTGGGCGATGTCGCGCAGCTGCACGGTGCGCCCGTTGCCCGAGGATACCAGGAGGTTGGAGATCGCCTCGACCGAATCGATGTCGCCGGTGGGCGTGATCGCGAGCCGCTGGCCATCGACCTTGGCGGTCCCGCCGGAGACCACGGTGTTCTGCGTTGAGAGCTGCTGGAAGATCGCGTTGACCGTGGTTCCCAGCGCCGCCGCGTTCTGGCGGGCGATCTCGACATAGATCACTTCGCGCTGGTCGGCGGCGATATTGACCTTGCCCACCCCATCGACCGCCAGCAGATCCTGCCGCAGCGTCTTTGCATAATTGCGCAGCTCGGCCATGGTGAAGCCTTCGCCGGTGAGGACGTAATAGATGCCGAACACATCGCCGAACTCGTCGAACACCTGGCTCGATCCGGCGCCCGGAGGCAGATCGGCCGCAGCGTCGCGCACCTTGTTGCGCAGCTTGGTCCAGATGATCTGAAGATCACTCTTGCTGGGCGAGGCCGAGAATTTGATATCGACCGAGATTTCCGAGAAACCCGCCGAGGAGACTGAGCGGATCTCGTCCACCTCCGCCATATCCTGCAAGGCTTCCTCGAGCGGGGCCGAGACTTCGCGTGCCACCTGTTCGGGCGTGCCGCCGGGATAGGGGGTGAAGACCTGCGCGGTGCGAATGGTGAATTCGGGATCCTCGAAGCGCGGCATGTTGCCATAGGCGAACCAGCCGGCATAGAGCGACAGGATGATCACCAGCCACATCACGAGCCGGTTGCGTATGCTGTAGGCGGCGATATCCAAGATCCGGCTCGTCCGCTCTAGCTGCCCCAGGGACGGACGGTGTCGCCCGCGCTGAGATAGGCGCCGCCAGCGGCAACGATGGTCTCTCCGACCTTCAACCCTTCGGTCACGCGCAAAGTCTCGCCAACCCCTTGCGCAACCGTCACATTGCGCCGCTCGATCACACGATCGCGGCCCTTGGCCACCCAGACATAGCGCTGCTTGCCCTCTGCCATGATCGCGGCGAGCGGGACACTGATGCCGACCTGCTCCTCGACCGGGGAGACCAGTTCGGTCTCGAAATACAAGGTCGCGGTCATCCCCGTCAGGACCACCAGATCGGATGGGGGCGAAAAGCGGAAGTGCCCTTCGAATGTCTGGGTTGAGCTATCGGCCTGTCCGGTCGCTTCGCGGAAGGTGGCGGCAAACCGCCGATCAGGCGCGGCATCGAGCTCGACGAAGGTGTTGAAATAACGCACCCGGTTCGAATTCAGAACGAAGCTGGCCGGCACGTTGACCACCGCATCCACCGCCCGGCTTTGCAGCACGAGCACGGTTTGTTGCGGGGCGACATTCTGAAACTGCTCGACATTCGTCACCCCGACAAACCCGCTGAAGGGCGCGCGCAGGACAGTGTCGGAAAGGTTCTTGCGGGCGGTATCGAGATTGGCCTTGGCGACCTGCCGCTGTGCCTCGCGGCTCTCGACGACGCTGCGCGAGATCGCGTCTTCCTCAAGCAGCCGGAGCGCGCGCTGATATTCGCTATCGGCGTTGATGTACTGAGCTTCGGCCTGCTCGACCGCAGCCTGGAAGCTGCGGGCATCGAGCCTCGCAATCACATCCCCGCGCTGGAATGAAGCCCCGTCGATCGCATTCCACTCGATGATCTGACCGCCGACCTGGAAGGCGAGTTCGGTCGTGCGGACCGATCGGACGACCGCCGGAAGGCTGCTGGATTGCTGCATCGAGGTTTGCGTGAGGGTCAGCAGTTTGGCCGGCGTCGCGGTCGGTTCTGGCGTTTTCTCGACCGATGATCCGCAGGCTGCAAGCAGCAGCGACAGGAAAGTTGCAATCGCCCTTCGCATCGAACCCGTCTCCTAGCCGCTCACGGGGATCGTTGTAGCAGGATTAAGCCTGCATTCCCCAGGTGGCGTGTCGTTTGAGGTGAAGATCGCCTGTATCCGATCGCTAGACAAGGATTTTCTGCCGCAAGCGGCACCTGCGGTCGCGCAGACTGCTGGATCTGGACGGATCAGACCGCGAAGCCGCTGTTTCCTTGCCCAGGGGCGGCGTTTTTCAGCGCAGCGGACAGATCTGTCCAGCCGCTTTCGTTCAGTTTGAGCGTGGATCGCGATCATGCGCATAGCGGTGGCGCTCGCAATCGGCGGATAGCGGCGAGGATGGCGCGTACCATCGTGCCGGTGACAGCGACCTCGGCCAGCTGGAAGGTGATGGTGCGGGCGTGACGGACCACACGTGCCCCGATCTTGATCAGCTTCAGTTGCAGGCTGGTCAACGACCAGTCGGCCATGGCTTCGGGCAGCTCGATGCAGCGCAAGAAGGTGGCCAGGTTGTACGCCAGGGCGTGCAGTTGCAGCCGCACCTCATTGTCGCGGAACTTCCGGCACGACAGCCGCGTCCAGCGAAAGGCGTATTTGCCCTCTTTGATGTGCTGCTCGGCGGTGCCGCGCTGGTTGTAGAACCGCACCACCCAGTCCGGCTCCATCGGCAGGTTGGTGACGATGAAGCCGACACGCGGGAACAGTTCGCCCGGATGCCATTCGATCTTGGCGATCACCCGGCGTTCCTTGTCCCAGGACGCCGCCTGATACTCGAATTCCTCGAAGAACCGCTTGACCTTGGTCAGTGACGGCAGCCCGACAGGGCGCGTTAGCCGATGCGCGATCTTGTCCTTGAGGACCGCGTTTGCGGGCAGCCGGATGGCGTAGAAGAACCGCGCTTCTTCCAATCGCTCATAGATCGCCGGGATCGCGTAGGCAGCATCGGCCCGGAAGAACCTGCCACCAAGGTCGCGCTCCGCGTAGCGCGCAATGACGGGGTCGAGAACATCACGCCAGCCATCGGCGCTATGGACGTTGCCATGGCGCAGGGCGCAGCGTTCCAGCATCCCGAACTGGTTGAACAGAAAGTTGGGGTGATAGCAGCTACAGTCGAAATGGCCATTCCAGGCGGACCCTTCCTGGTCGCCATGGGTCGGGCTGACCGAGCTGTCCATGTCCAGAACGATGTACTTCAGCCCGTTACGGTCATGGAACCGGTCGATCCATTGCCCGTTCAGGTCGGCCAGCGCGGCACGGTTCCCGGCCAGAGCCAGCGTCTCGGTCTCGAACCGTCCCATCTGCGATGCCGAGGCCGCTTGTGCATCGACCGCTCTGCCGCCGACAACTTGGCGCATGACCGGATCGCAGGCGAGACGGTTGGCGTCGTTGACATCCTCGTATCCGGCCAGCCGCCCAAAGACTGATTGCCGGAACAGGCCGTCGAGCCGATGGACCGTGTTCTTGCCAGAGCGAGTATCGCGCAGCGCCGCTGACGCCAAATCGGACAACCCGAGCGCGTCATCAAGCTCGCGCATCACCAGAAGGCCGCCGTCGGAACTGAGCTGCGTGCCGCGAAATTCCAGCCGCACGCGAGGGTCGAAATCCACCCGATCTGCCCGTTGCAAGCCCGCACCCTCTGGGTGATCCATGAAACGCGCCCCTCGCAGCCTTCAACACCATGTTTTATATAGGAAATATAATGGTCAGGACAGCGAAATCAGCGCCTTACTTGGGAAATGTGGGGAAAGACCGATCACCCCGTCCTTCGCTGACGCTGCGGGCTGACGCTGCGGCGCCTGCCACTGGCTGACCTTCATCCGCGCATCGAGGCCGCACTGGAGCGGTCCGACCAACGGAAAGGAAATACCCATGGCAAAGATCGGCAATTTCAAGAAGGTCTCGGGAGAATTCCGTGGCCAGATCGCCACTCTCGCACTGCAGGCCAAGTCGGTCCGTATCGCAGCAGAAGAAGGCGCCAGCTCGAATGCTCCCAGCCACCGCGTATTTGTCGGCGACGTCGAAATCGGCGCGGCATGGGAAAAGCGCACCCAGGATGACCGGCACTACCTCTCGATCAAGCTCGATGATCCGAGCTTCGTAGCCCCCATCTTCGCCCAGCTCTTCGAAGCTGAAGACGGCAGCTACGATCTGGTCTGGAACCGCCCCGCACGACGCAGCGAAAGCTGACCCGGCCAAGTCATCGCCCGGGCAACACCGGGCGATGACGAATCCCTAGTATATTGGGTGGCAGTATATTAGGGTTCCGCCGACCCACGGAGCATGAAGCTTCGGGAGATTTTTGCGACGAATTTAAGGCGAATGCGTCACGCCAGTGGGCTTTCGCAGGAGGAATTGGCGCATCGTGCTGGGCTCAACCGCAACTATGTCGGCCTGCTTGAACGCGCAGCAAATTCGCCCACGCTCGACACGGTTGAACGACTGGCAGAGGAACTTGTCGTCGATCCGGCCCGATTCTTCGACAAGACTGGCGAACAGTGACCGCACAATAGCGCCCGTTCGCAGATTCGACGTTCCAACTTTACAATTTTTCAACGACAGAAAGCAGAAGCTTGTTCTTCGCAAGTGGTTGCGCAACCACAATCCGTCTCAGCTTATGCGGGAAAGCGCATAATGCCCTACGGATTTAGGGGGAAATGTGGCCTGCTTCACCACTCGTGTTGCGGCGTTAACGCGACTATTATGGCTCCACACTTAGGAGGGACCCATGTCGGCTCCTGACTTCGAAGATCAACCACCGCAGATGGACCGGCTAAGCGCTTATGACGAGCGCCACCTCGTGACCTATTTGCGTCTGCTGGACGCCGAAAAAGAGGGTGCGCACTGGGAAGAGGCGGTAGCGATCATCTTCGCCATCGATCCCAAAAAGGAGCCCGAGCGGGCCAAGCTGGTTTACGACGGCCACCTCGCTCGTGCCAAATGGATGACACAGAGCGGATACCGTCATTTGCTGGATCCTCGCACAAACTAAACTCCCGACTTTCCACGATTGTGGCGCAATCGATTGTGCATTTCGCGCTGATAGCGTGCCACTGACTCCGGCACTTCTCGGAGCTTGCCGGTAACATGATCGTCCGACTCCAAAAAACCTCACAGGAGAGCTGTGATGGAAGAGAAGCCCGACTGGCGTTCGGAGAGTTACGCCAAAGCCTTTGAAGCACACGACCGTGCGGACTTCGCGCAGGAATTCCTGCGCCGCAATCCCGATTATCGTGCCCAATATGCTCGTGCCATCGACGCAGCGCCCATAGCGCGCAAACGTCTGGCCAAGCATTGGGGGTTGGTCTTTCGCGGCCGACCCTGAACATACCGCCACGCAAAGCCCCGCCATCTGGGACCCTTTCGCATCCGCTACAATCATCCGGCTGCAACCGGATCCAGCCACGACCGGCAGCTTCAATATGCTTTCCGCTGGCAAAGGTGCGACGGTCATCGCCAGCCATATTGCTGATCAAGCATCACATCTGGTGCTGACGTCTAGCGGACGACGCTATCGGTTGACCGTCCCAACAGGAGCATCCGACACTGACCCGCTCACCTATATGCTGCCTGCGGACACGTTCTGGGAACTGCGCCGGGCTGCCATGTCAGCTTTCCATGAGCATATTCACTTTGGTCGGCTGCGTCCGCGACCAGTTTCTCTCGACCCTGGGCCATCCGAACGCTGGCGTTTGGTGCAATGGTTGAGGTTGCTCGATGCCTTGCCTGAAGGTGTCAGCGCACGCGAACTCGCAGTTGACCTGATTGCCAACGACGCGCGCCACTACTCCGCAGCTGAATGGGATAGCTCAAGCGAGCGCAAGCGGATTGCACGCTGGCACCGCCACGCGCTCGCAGTCCGCGACGGCGGCTACCGCCGCCTGCTGAACGGCAACTGATCGGGACAATCCAGACCGTCGCGGTATGTCCGTTCACCCAATCCCCTGAAAATCCGATCTCTCGCCTCCTGCTCGCCGGTCAATCCCCGTGTGTCCGGCACTTCACAGGAGGACAGTCATGGATGGAGAATTTGTACCCGTCGTTCCGCGCTACGTTCGAACACCAGACGCTGCCGTTCACCTTGGGCTTTCCGCTCGCACGCTGGAGAAGCATCGGTGCTATGGGACAGGGCCCGCCTTTCATAAGCTGGGGCGCCGGATCGTCTATGCCATCGCAGACCTCGACGCCTGGGCACAGAATGGACGCCGGAATTCGACGTCGGACCCCGGAAAAGGCATCTGTCTCTCCGCTCGACCGGTGCGGCGCTGATGCGGCCCTTTGCGCCCGCCACGCAACTGGAGCTGTTCCGGCCGATCGGCGGCGATATCGCCGCGCGGGACGCACAGGATCTCATGGCGTGGCCCTTTTTCAGCCTCGCCAAATCGCGCCGCTGCACACCAATCGATTTCACGATGGGCGCGACGTGGATTTCGGTCGAGGCCGTGCCGGAGCATGGCATGGCGACCATCTGGGACGCCGACATCCTGATCTGGGCGGCTAGCCAACTCGTCGAGGCCCGCGATGCAGGAAGACCCACGTCACGCCTTGTTGCAGCTCGACCGCACGAAATCCTGAATTTCATCGGGCGCGGGACTGGCAAAGACCATTATGAGCGGCTGCGCGCGGCACTTGACCGACTGCAATCCACCACCGTTGCGACCTCAATCCGGCAACAGCACCAACGTCGCCGTCACCGTTTCTCCTGGATCAACGAATGGCGGGAAACACTGGACGATCGTGGCCGGGCGACCGGCATCGAGATGATCCTGCCTGACTGGTTCTATGAAGGCGTGCTGGACAGAGGGCTGATCCTGACCATCGACCGGGCCTATTTCAGCCTGACTGGCGGCGTCGAGCGCTGGCTTTACCGGATTGTGCGCAAGCATGGCGGCCATCAGCGCGGTGGCTGGAGCTTCGACGTTCCACACCTGCATCTCAAATCAGGCGTGCTCTCGCCGCTCAAGCAATTCGCGTTCGAGCTGCGCAAGATCGTCCGGCAGCAGTCGCTTCCGGGCTACCATTTGAGCCTCGAGCACAGCTTCGGCCGCGAGCGGCTGATTTTCAAACCCATTCCCGTCGACTCGTTCGTCGCTGCGGCCCGGCGCGTTGGCTTGCCTGTGGAGAAGTTGCCATGACGCTCGGCCTATCGAAAACCGCCAGACTCGGCCCATCAGAAACCCGATCCTCGGCCTATCGGAAACCCGATAGTGCCAGAAACCCGCAGAAATCCGCGACAAATCGACTGCTCTCTAACTTTGCTAATAGAACAGAATCCTTCGGATTCTTGCTAACGGCCCGGCCACCTGTGGAAAACGCTGGCGCAGCGCCGACGCTTCCAGGCCTTGGGACCGCCGCTTTGCGCTCGGGGTCGGGACGGCAATCATGAGCAGTCCGGCATTGCAACGGTCTGCATCCAGACCGCAACCACGCAGCGCGTTGACCGAGGTGGAACTGACCTGGATCGAGAAGCGCTACGAGCAATGGATCCGCTTCGGCCGCATGGCGACGGATCGGATCATCAACCGTCGCACACGCATCGTCGGCTTCCGTCCTGGGACAACCTTCGCGTTTGTGCGCTGGTTGTCGAGCGACTTCGGAACGGTTTACTCCAGCATCGACATCATCACCGCCGTCAAACCCGGCGAGCCTTACACGACGCTGCCATTCGTGCGCCCGGGCGGTGAAATCCTGTTGCATATCGAAGGCTGGCCCAAGGTCGCACAAGTGCTCCAGGCCATCGATGCCGTCGAAGCGGCTGGGGTCGATCCGTGCGACGCATCACCCGATCACTGGCGCCATGTCTGCAACCGCTTGAGCGCCGGAATGCCGGCTCGCGCCTATACGGCTGAGCGCCATGCAGCCTGGCTTCGCCGTAAGGCGCTCGAAGCGTGAGCCGCCGTCCCTATCTGCACGCGACGCTGCTGTCGGCATGCCTGTTCAGCGCCGGATTTGCCGCAGTCGCTGTGCTGGCACCGCGACCGCGATTGATGTGGAACGCGAGCGCCAGCGCGCCCATCGGTCTCTACCGGATCGATAGCGATGCGCCTGTGACGCTCGGCCAGCTCGTCGCTGTCGCGCCTAGCGCCGAGATTGCCCGTTTCCTCGACAACCGCCGCTATCTGCCGTCCGGTGTGCCGCTCATGAAGCATGTCGCGGCTTTGCCGGGTCAGCAGGTCTGCCGCGTCGGTGCAGTCATCACGATCGATGGACGGCCATTGGCTGTGGCCAAATTGCAGGACCGCATGGGCCGCGCGCTGCCTGTCTGGCGCGGCTGCCATCGGGTCCGAGCCGGTGAAATCTTCCTCCTCAATCCTGCCCCCGACAGTCTCGATGGGCGCTATTTCGGGGTGCTCCCAGCAGCAGGCCTGATTGGCACCGCGCACCCCGTCCTCACACGCAATGCACCCGGAGAGCCGCTGCGCTGGCGCGTGCCGGACAGACCCATCCCTTTCCCGACGACCAACCAGGAGATCAAGCCATGATGATCGGCGACTTTCAATCCACGCAGGACGGCTTTGCAGGCCGCATCAGGACGCTCATGCTTGATGCTGTTGTGACACTTGTTCCAGCGCCTGCAAACGACAGCGAAAATGCGCCCGACTGGCGCGTTCTGCTTGGCGATGCGGACACCGGTATCGAAATCGGTGCGGGATGGGATCGCACCGGCGAGCGCGCCGGCGCCTATGTTGCGGTACAGATCGATGACCCGGCTTTTGTCCAGCCTTTGCGCGCCAACCTGCTGCGCTCGATGAGTCGGCATGATGAGTATCACCTGCTCTGGACACGTCCAACACATCGCGATCGGAGATAGCCATGGATCGTCGATCACGCTCCGCGAGCAGGCGGCATCCATTGCGGATCGCCTTTCATCTGCACCGCTATCTCCTCCTTCCCGGTCTCTGCCTCGCACTTGGTGTCAGTTCAGTGACCGCCCAGCAGGCAGCGTCTGCTAGCGGGTCAGACCAGTTCGCGGCCCATCCTTACGCGCCGCATGTCGTGGAAGCCTCGCGGCGTTTCGGTATACCCGAACTCTGGATCTGGGCGGTCATGCGGGCCGAAAGCCGGGGCAACTCCCGTGCCGTCTCGCCAGCAGGCGCCATGGGTCTGATGCAGATCATGCCGGGCACTTGGGCAATGCTCACCGAGCGCCACCGGCTTGGATCTGACCCGTTCGATGTCCGCGCAAATATTCTCGGCGGGACAGCCTATCTGCGCGCTATGTGGGACCGATATGGCGACGTCAGCCTGATGCTGGCGGCCTACAATGCCGGGCCGGCTCGTGCTGATGATTATGCAAATGGCCGTCGGCGACTGCCAGCAGAAACCGTCAGCTATGTTGCGCAGATCACCCCAAGCCTTGGTATAGCCAGTACTGTTGCCACTGCGGCGATCCCGGCATCAGCTCCGCAATCTTGGCGTCAGGCGGCGTTGTTTGCGGCGCGTGACTATGGCGGCGCAGAAGTCATCACCGATGCAACTTCGGTGCAGCTGGAACGTGCGATCAGTGCACCAACAGCGGCTTCTTCGCAGCGCGATGAGTCGGCTCCGCACCCCCTGTTTATTCCGCTTTCACCGCGGGTGCCGTGATGGTGTTCTCGGTCGCAGTTCTGACGGTCACGGCGATGTGCGGGCTTGTTCTGGCGGTGAGGCAGGCGTGGGAGAGACAGGTCAGTTTTGGAGGGCAAGATAAAAGGGCTGCCAGCAGGCTAGTCCTATGTGGTTGGGATGATTGGCAGATTTCGTATGGCATGAAGGCATGTCTGCCATACGCTGCTTCGAATTCGGCTTTGTTTTCAACGCAAAACAGTATGGCACACCGACCATGAGCGGGGACGACAGTGAATTTCGTGTCCGGCCGGGAAGGGGGAGAGACAGCGGTAAGGGCGCAGGCCAAAGAGGCCAGAAGCTGGCGGCACAGGTCCGCCGTGCTGCAGCACGATCAGGCCAAACGCGCCTGCGCAGAGGTGGGACGCGAACAGGCCGAAGCTCTGGCAGAGCGGGCCGAGGTCGGCTTGCGCTTGCCGCTATGCGACACCGCTCGCCTGGTCAGCGACGGGTTACTGTCCTGGCTCGCATCGTCCGGCACAAGGGCGCACACTATCGCGCCGCACCGCTTGCTCGCCATATCTCCTATCTCGAACGCGACGGGGTGACCCGCGACGGACGCGATGCATCCATGTTCGATGCCCGCTCTGACGAGAGTGATCGCGAAGGCTTCGCCGATCGTTGCGAGGATGACCGGCACCACTTCCGCTTCATCGTCAGTCCCGAAGATGCGGGCGACATGCCGGACCTGCGGGCATTCACCCGCGAGTTGATGACCGACATGGCCAAGGATCTCGGCACCAGGCTGGACTGGGTGGCGGTCGACCACTGGAACACCGACAATCCGCACATTCATATCCTTGTCCGCGGCGTTGCTGATGACGGCACAGACCTGATCATCGACCGCGGCTACATAAGCGATGGACTGCGCCGCCGAGCCGAGGAGCGCGTCACGCTCGAACTCGGACGGCGCAGTGAACTGGATATCCGTACGGCACTTGAACGCGAAGTCGATGCCGAACGGTGGACTGGTCTTGACCGCCAGCTCTCAAAGCTCGGCGAGGACATGTCGGGCCGGGTCGACCTTCGCCCAGGGGGCGATGGCGAACCCGGCATGCGCCGTCTGCTCATCGGCCGTGCCGCCAAGCTGGAACAACTAGGGCTTGCGTCCCGCGAAGGTCCTGCAGTTTGGACCATTGATCCCGGTGCCGAGCGCGCCTTGCGCGATCTTTCGGTCCGCAACGACATCATCAAGACCATGCACCGCGCCATGACCCGGGACGGCGGACGCTTCGATCCAGCTGCACTGGCTCTGCACTCAAAGACGCCCAGTGACCCCATCGTCGGGCGGCTCGTTGAGCGCGGCCTCCAGGATGAACTGGCAGGCAGCGCCTATGCCATCGTCGACGGCACCGATGGCCGTACGCATCACTTGCGCTTCGACGACATGGACATGACCGGCGATGCGAGGCCGGGAGCAATCGTCGAGCTCAGATCATGGGAGGACGCCAAAGGCCAGACACGGCTCTCGCTGGCAACACGTTCGGACGTGCCCCTTGCGGACCAGATCACTTCGCCAGGCGCAACATGGCTCGATCGCCAGATCGTCGCGCGCGAACCGGTAACCACAGGCAATGGCTTCGGACTCGAAGTGCGCAACGCGATGGAGGCCCGCGCGCACCATCTCGAAGCGCAGGGTCTTGCCCGGCGGCAGGGACAGAGGTTGATCCTCGCACAGGACCTTATCGGCACGCTCCGGAACGAAGAGCTTGCGTCGACCGCGCAAGCGATCGCTGCGCGGACCGGGCTTGAGCACAAATCGTCGTCTTCGGGCGAATACGTCAGCGGGATCTATCGCGAGCGCCTGACACTATCGTCCGGGCGCTTCGCGAGGATCGACGACGGTATGAGCTTCCAGCTCGTGCCGTGGCGCCCAGCGCTCGACACGCACCTTGGGCAACACATCACAGGCACGATGTCGCCCGGCGGGACAGTCGATTGGAGCTTGGGTCGCGGGCGGGGGATCGGCCTGTGATGCACCAATTCCGAGAGGACAAAATCCCATGAATGACAAGATTCTCTGGGGCCAGATATTGGCCGTGTTCGCGATTATCCTCTTCACCATCTGGAGCGCGACCCAGTGGACCGCTGCCGCGCTCGGCTATCAGCCGGAACTGGGACAGCCGTGGTTTTGGATCGGCGCTTCCCCCGTCTATCCGCCACCGGCCTTCTTCTGGTGGTGGTTCGCATTCGATGCCTATGCGCCGTCAGTATTCGAGCGCGGTGCCCTCATTGCAGTATCAGGCGGATTTCTGTCCTTCATGGTCGCTATCGCCATGTCTGTCTGGCGTGCCCGCGAACGCCGGAAGGCCGAAACCTATGGCTCGGCGCGGTGGGCCAATGAGCGCGAAATCCGCAAGGCGGGCATGCTCGGAGATGCTGGTGTGGTACTCGGACGCTTCGCGGACACCTATCTCCGGCATGACGGGCCTGAGCATGTCCTCTGCTTCGCACCGACACGGTCAGGCAAAGGTGTGGGCCTGGTCGTTCCAACGCTGCTGACCTGGCCCGGATCGGCGATCATTCACGACATCAAGGGCGAGAACTGGCAGCTCACGGCAGGCTTTCGCGCTCGCCATGGCCGCGTTCTACTGTTCGATCCGACCAATCCCGCTTCCGCCGCTTACAATCCTCTGCTCGAGGTCCGGCGCGGCGAATGGGAAGTGCGCGATGTGCAGAATGTCGCCGACGTGCTGGTCGATCCTGAAGGCAGCCTTGAAAAGCGCAACCACTGGGAAAAGACCAGCCATGCTTTGCTTGTCGGCGCGATCCTTCACGTGCTCTATGCCGAAAAGGACAAATCGCTCGCCGGGGTCGCCGCGTTCCTGTCTGATCCGCGCTGCGGGATCGAAACGACGCTGCACCGGATGAAAGCCACCCGGCATCTTGGTGAAAAGGGTGTCCACCCCGTCGTGGCGGCAGCGGCGCAGGAACTGCTCAACAAATCGGACAATGAGCGGTCCGGCGTGCTGTCGACCGCGATGTCGTTCCTTGGGCTCTACCGCGATCCGGTGGTGGCGAAGGTCACCAGCGCGTCGCATTGGCGCATCGCAGACCTTATGGCCGGTCAGCATCCGACCTCGCTGTATCTCGTCATTCCGCCCGGTGACATCAGCCGGACCAAGCCGCTCATCCGGCTGCTCCTCAACCAGATCGGCCGACGCCTGACCGAAGACCTCAATCCCGGCAATCGTCCGCAGAGTCTGCTTCTCATGCTCGACGAGTTTCCGGCGCTCGGACGGCTCGATTTCTTCGAGAGCGCACTTGCCTTCATGGCGGGCTACGGGATCAAGGCGTTCCTGATCGCGCAGTCATTGAACCAGATCGAGAAGGCTTACGGCCAGAACAATGCCATCCTCGACAACTGTCACGTCAGGGTCAGTTTTGCGACCAATGACGAGCGGACTGCGAAGCGAATCTCGGAAGCCTTGGGAACCGCGACGGAAATGCGGGCCATGAAGAATTATGCAGGGCACCGGCTTTCACCATGGCTGGGGCATCTCATGGTCTCGCGCTCCGAGACAGCACGGGCCTTGCTGACGCCCGGCGAAGTGATGCAACTGCCCCCAGATGACGAGGTCGTGATGGCTGCTGGGATCCCGCCGATCCGTGCGCACAAGGCACGTTATTTCCGAGACCCGCGATTCACCATGCGTGTGCTCGAGCCACCAAAGCCGGTACACGCCAATTTCTCGAAAGCTGCTGCAGATGATTGGTCTGGCCGTGAGCCCATCCAAGCCGAACAGCTTCTCCAGGCTCCCGAGGCCAATGGACGGCCCGCAGCGATAGGAGCTTTGAAAACCACCAGGCCCAATGCGTCCGTCAAGAGGCGCAACATGAAGTCGAAGGCCGATAGTCAGACCGAGACCAGCGGTATCCGCCAGGAGCCCGGCCTGCCCGAGCATGAGAATATCGCGCCGGAGCCGGACCGTCCCTTCAACCCGTTCGATCCCGACGCCGACACATCCCCGGACGAGACGGTACAGAACCGGCAGGCCATTGACCGGGCCATGCGGCGCAATGCGCGTAATGCCTCGCTCGATCCAGACGATGGAATCGAGCTGTGAAGAAGCCTGACCGCCAAAAGATGACGTTCCGCATCGATGCCCACTTGGCGCGACAGCTTTCGGAGCGTGCGCGGTCCAGGCGGGTGTCGCAAACAGAAGTCCTCGAGGCCGCGCTCGCTTCGATGCTCACTCCTGACCAGGAGGAACGGGTCGAGGCCGTGCTGACCAAGCGGCTCGACCGGATATCGCGGCAGCTTGAGCGCCTCGAATGGCATGTTGAGCTGTCGAATGAAGCGTTTGCGATCTTCGTGCGGTTCTGGCTGACCAGCAATGCTCCGTTGCCCGACGAGGCAATGCGGGCGGCACAGACAACCGGGAAAAAGCGGTATCAGGCCTTTGTGGAGTCCTTAGCGCGGCGGATGGAGACTGGGCCGAAGCTGCGGGAAGAGATGGAAGGGTAAGAAACCGACCCTGGCGATGGCCTTTGGTTTGTGGTCAGCCTCTCATCCGACTTTAAGCCCACAACATCATCACGAAGGTTAATGCCGTCACATACGCGCGCCGGCAGTGCCCCTGCAAAAATGTTGCCTGACATTTTCTGCTGCCCGGCACATATATTCATGCTTCATATGGCCGGAAATTCCAGAAATTGGTGATGCATGCTCGTACTGGTGGAAGACAAAAAGGCGAAAGACGCAGCCCAGAAGGCTATGGAAGACGTCCTGACTAGATCTTTGCAGTGCATCGGAAAGCGCAACATCGGCTTTCCCAGCGGAAATCTCGACGAAACTATGTATGCCAACGGTGACGGCACTTTGTGGGCAGCGTTCTCGCATGCCAATGATGCCAAAATACCGAGGCGCTGGAATGCCTTCGGAGTCTATGACAGCGAGCGCCATACCCAGATGATTACCGTCGAGATTAACGTCCCGACCACTACGAATTCCGCATCTGTCGCAGGTTTCTTCGCTCACGACCCATCAACGGGCGCCACCTATCTCATGCACGATGGAAGCGTGGGCGGCGGGAAAAAGGGCGTTGGACGCGGTGCTTTCATGAGTTGGTCAGACAGTGTCCTAGAGGATGTCGAACGAACGACAGGCGAGCCAAGATCAGGGATCGTCATCGGTCGGGTAGATGATCCCGATCTGGCTGGCCGCATCTGGACCTTCGTCTGCACCGTCCGTCAATTCAAGGACGCCGTGAAGCGAGGAGACCTTGATAACGTCGCTGCTCGTAAGAAGATCGCTGAATGGGATAAATTCAGAGATGAAGCTTCAGGCCGCCGGAAAGGACGGCGACGCCCCGAGTTCGATTATTTTTCTTACCACGGCGATGTTGTGAGGGCGCTTCGTGATGAACGCCAGGCAATGGCCGCAAAAAATGAAGTGGTCGTAAACAGTCTGCTTGTCGACCTCATGGTGAAAATCGGAAGCAGGATGACCGAAATTTATGAGGTCAAAACGGATTGCGGGCGCCAGTCTCTCTACACAGGTATCGGTCAACTCTTAGCCCACTCAGTCCGCGAAGGCGCAGAAGTCAATCGGACACTGGTCCTGCCAGAAGGGGACCTGCCAGAGGGGATGGATCTCTGCTTAGCAGAACTCGGAATCAAGTTGCGCCGCTTCCACCTAACGCCAGCACCGAACCGCAAGGTTGTATTGGCCTAACCATCAAATCCCCGGCGTAAGCGTCGCAGCGTCGACGGCTGATACAGGTCGCAATCTACGCTCATCCCTGTTTTTCTGCGCCCCACTACGATGATGCTAAATCCTTGTTGAATCTGCCCCTTTTCTGCGTCTCTTAATCGTCCCCGTCGAGCAGGACGAACTTGTCCCGCTCCCAAGGCGGGGTATCCGATGGGCATTGAGCCAGTCAAAATCGAGGCACGTTCACGCGGCGCACGCATGCTGCGCACCGCGATGGGTGCATCGATCTCAACCTGGCTTGCCGATCCGCAGGTCATCGAGATCATGCTCAATCCCGATGGGCGGCTCTGGGTCGACCGTTTGGGTATGGGTCTCTCGGACAGCGGTGACCGGCTAACGGCTGCCGATGGGGAGCGCATAATCCGCTTGGTCGCTCATCATGTCGGTGCCGAAGTCCACAGCGATGCTCCCCGCGTGTCGGCCGAGCTGCCGGAAAGCGGGGAGAGGTTTGAAGGCCTTCTGCCACCGGTGGTAGCCGCACCAACCTTCGCGATCCGCAAGCCCGCCATCGCAGTGTTTCTGCTCGAAGACTATGTCGGTTCCGGGATCATGTCCGTTCAAGAGGCCGCAACGCTTCGCTCCGGCGTGGCTGACCGCCTCAACATCCTCGTCGCGGGCGGAACCGGCACCGGCAAAACCACCCTGACCAATGCTCTACTCGCCGAGGTGGCCAGAACCACAGATAGAGTCGTGCTCATCGAAGACACCCGCGAGCTGCAATGTCGCGCGCCAAACCTCGTGGCAATGCGGACAAAAGATGGCGTGGCTTCGCTATCCGACCTGGTTCGATCCAGCCTCCGTCTGCGCCCTGACCGGATCCCGATTGGCGAAGTGCGCGGCGCCGAGGCGCTCGATCTGCTCAAAGCCTGGGGCACTGGCCACCCTGGCGGGATCGGAACGATCCATGCCGGAAGCGCCATGGGCGCACTTCGGCGGATGGAGCAATTAATCCAGGAAGCGGTCCTCACCGTTCCGCGCGCCCTGATTGCCGAGACTATCAACCTCGTTGCCGTGCTGGTGCGCGAGGGCACGGGACGACGTCTCGCTGAACTGGCCCGCGTCGACGGGCTCGACCCTGTCACCGGCGATTATCGACTGATCCCCGCCACCCAAACTCAAGGAGACCTCCTATGACCCGTGCCCTCCGGCGTGGCACCACTCGTGCTTCGCTCGCCGCTGCCGCAGCATTTGTTGCGGTGGCCACTTCCACCCCGGCCCTTGCTGGTGGATCGTCGATGCCGTGGGAAGCACCACTGCAATCGATCCTTGAAAGCATCGAAGGGCCGGTCGCCAAGATTGTCGCGGTGATCATCATCATCGTCACCGGCCTCAGCTTGGCGTTCGGCGATACGTCCGGCGGCTTTCGCCGGCTGATCCAGATCGTTTTCGGCCTCTCGATCGCCTTTGCCGCATCGAGCTTCTTCCTCAGCTTCTTCAGCTTTGGCGGCGGGGCGCTCATCTGATGCCACCGGCTGACGATATCTTGGGCTACTACGCGCCGGTCCACCGCGCGCTGGCAGAGCCGATTCTGCTCGGCGGTGCCCCTCGTGCTCTGGCCATCGTCAATGGTACGTTGGCGGGCGCGATTGGCCTCGGCTTGCGGCTGTGGCTCGCGGGCCTCGCGATATGGGCAATCGGACACGCGCTCGCTGTCTGGGCGGCCCGGCGCGATCCCCAGTTTGTCGACGTCGCGCGTCGTCACCTCAAATATCCGACGTGGGTGCGGCCATGATGTCGCTCCGCGAATACCGCGCCAAATCCGCCAGTCTGGCCGATTTCCTCCCCTGGGTCGCACTGGTGGGGCCGGGCGTGGTGCTCAACAAGGACGGATCGTTTCAGCGCACGGCGCGCTTTCGCGGTCCGGATCTCGACAGCGCCACGCCCGCTGAGCTGGTTGCCGTGACATCACGCCTCAATAATGCCCTGAGACGACTGGGCTCGGGATGGGCCGTGTTCGTCGAAGCGCAGCGTGTCCCCGCACAGGCTTACCCGCACAGCAATTTCCCCGATCCCGTTTCGGCCCTGGTCGACATGGAACGTCGTGAGCAGTTTCGCGAAGAGGGAGCGCACTTCGAGAGCGGCTACTACCTCACCCTGCTGTGGATGCCGCCGCCGGAGGATGCGGCCCGTGCCGAAAGCTGGCTCTACGAGGGCAAGGCGGCGACGGGTGTCGACCCAAACGAGCTGGTTAAGTCCTTCGTCGATCGGACGGACCGCGTACTGCACCTTGTCGAGGGCTTCATGCCCGATGCCGGCTGGCTCGATGATCGCGCGACGCTGACCTATCTTCACAGCACTGTTTCCACCAAAATCCAGCATGTCCGCGTTCCCGAAACGCCCGTCTATCTCGACGCCTTGCTGACCGACGAGCCGCTGACCGGCGGTCTCGAACCGAAGCTCGGGCAAGCCCATCTGCGCACACTCACCATTACCGGCTTCCCGACCGCAACATTTCCCGGACTGCTCGACGAACTCAACCGGCAGGCATTTCCATACCGGTGGTCGACCCGTGCGATCATGCTCGACAAGACCGATGCAACCAAGCTGCTGGCAAAAATCCGCCGCCAATGGTTCGCCAAGCGCAAATCGGTCGCCGCCATTCTCAAGGAGGTGATGACCAACGAGCAATCGGTACTCATGGATTCGGACGCTTCGAACAAGGCTGCCGACGCTGACATGGCGCTTCAGGAACTCGGCGCCGACCATGCCGGCATTGCCTACGTTACGGCAACGGTCACCGTTTGGGACCGCGATCCGGCGCTTGCTGCCGAGAAGCTTCGCCTGGTCGAGAAGGTCATCCAGGGCCGCGATTTCACCTGCACGATCGAGGGCATGAACGCGATCGAGGCGTGGCTGGGATCGCTCCCCGGCCATGTCTACGCCAATGTCCGCCAGCCCCCCATTTCCACGCTCAATCTCGCCCACCTGATCCCCCTGTCAGCGGTATGGGCGGGAGCGGAACGGGACGAGCATTTCGGTGACGCCCCCTTGCTTTACGGCAAGACCGAAGGCTCGACCCCGTTCCGCCTTTCCCTTCATGTCGGCGATGTCGGCCACAGCCTGATTGTTGGCCCGACAGGGGCCGGGAAATCGGTGCTGCTTGCGCTGATGGCGCTGCAATTCCGGCGCTACCCCGGCTCGCAAATCTTCGCCTTCGACTTCGGCGGTTCCATCCGGGCCGCAGCACTTGGAATGGGCGGCGATTGGCAGGACCTGGGCGGTGCCCTCAGCGCAGATGAGGATGACAACACGGCCGTCGCGCTTCAACCGCTCGCCCGAATCGACAATCCGGGTGAGCGCGCCTGGGCCGCGGAATGGCTGGCAGCGATGTTCGCGGGCGAAGGCGTGCATGTTGACCCGGCGGCAAAGGAGCATCTCTGGTCGGCGCTGACGTCACTTGCGTCCGCCCCGCCGCCCGAACGCACCCTGACCGGACTAGCCGTACTGCTGCAATCGCAGGAGCTGAAACAGGCGCTGTCGCCCTACCTCGTCGGAGGCCCCTGGGGCAGGCTGCTTGATGCCGAGCAGGAACGTCTTGGTGAGGCCCCGGTCCAGGCATTCGAGACCGAGGGTCTAATCGGCGCGTCGTCGGCTGCGGCTGTTCTCGCCTATCTGTTTCACCGGATCGAAGGTCGGCTCGACGGCTCGCCAACCATGATCATCATCGATGAGGGCTGGCTGGTGCTCGATAGCCCGGCCTTTGCCGCACAACTGCGCGAATGGCTGAAGACGCTGCGCAAGAAGAATGCCAGCGTCATCTTCGCCACGCAAAGCCTTGCCGACATCGAGACCTCGGCTATCGCGCCGGCCATCATCGAGAGCTGCCCGACGCGGATATTTCTGCCTAACGAGCGTGCCGCCGAACCCCAGATTGCCAAGGTGTATGAGCGGTTTGGACTGAATGACCGGCAAATCGAGATCCTGAGCCGGGCCACGCCGAAGCGCGATTATTACTGCCAGTCACGGCGCGGCAATCGCCTGTTCGAACTTGGCCTTGGCGAGGTCGCACTCGCCTTCAGCGCGGCATCCTCCAAATCCGACCAGCTCCGCATTGCCGAACTTGTCGCTGCCCATGGCCGCGACGGTTTTGCCGCGGCCTGGCTCCGGCATCGCAGCCTCGCATGGGCGGCCGAACTGCTTCCTCCCCCGCCGCCCGCACTCAACGGAAAGGAAATCCTCCCATGAAAATTCCCGTCCTCCGCCGCACCCTCATGGCGACGGCAATCGCCACCTCGCTGGTGGCAGGCACCATGATCGCCGCGCCAGCGCAGGCCCAGTTCGGCGGGATTGTCTATGATCCCAGCAACTACGCGCAAAACGTGCTGACCGCCGCCCGGACGCTGCAGCAGATCAACAACCAGATCCAGCAGATCCAGAATCAGGCGACCAGCTTGATCAACGAAGCGCGCAATCTCGCCAGCTTGCCGGTGTCGACGATCCAGACGCTCCAGCAACAGGTCGATCAGACACGGCAGTTGCTCAACCAGGCGCAGCGGATCGCCTACGATGTAACCGACGTCCAGCAGGTGTTCAACGGTCGCTACAAGGGCGCAGCCCTGTCAGCGGGACAGGCTCAGATGGTCGCCAATGCCGATGCCCGCTGGCAGGACAGCGTCGGCGCGTTTGAAGATGCCATGAAGGTTCAGGCCGGGATCGTTGGCAATCTCGGCGCGACCCGCAGCACCATCACGACGCTTGTTGGTGCCAGCCAGTCGGCAACAGGCGCTCTTCAGGCAGCACAGGCGGGAAATCAGCTGCTCGCGTTGCAGACCCAGCAGCTTGCCGATCTGACAGCGGTCATCGCGGCGCAGGGCCGCGCACAGGCACTGGAAGCTGCCCGCAGTGCAGCGACTGAGGCTGAAGGACGCGAGCGCTTCCGCCGCTTCCGGACCCGCAACTGACATGAGCCGGTCGGTCAAGTTGGCGGCGGCCGCAGCACTTGGCGGGCTCCTCATGGCGATCGCGATTGCTTCGGCAACGCGGTCGCCAGTGGTGCCAACGACGACCATCCTTGTCGCTGACGAGGCAACGTCTCCCGACCCTCACGCCGCCGAACTCAGGCGCTGTCGGACAATCACCATGCCGGAATCTGGGTGCGACGCCGTCTGGGATGCCGAACGCCAGCGATTTTTCCATGGAAGGGATGGTCACCGATGAATGACACCGGCGTGATCGACCAGTTCCTGGCGGTCTTCATCCAATATATCGACAGTGGCTTTGGCCTGCTGGGCGGCGAGGTGGGGTTCCTGTCATCGACCCTGATCGTGATCGACGTCACGCTGGCGGCCTTGTTCTGGGCTTGGGGCACGGACGAGGATGTCCTGCAGCGTCTGATCAAGAAGACGCTCTATATCGGCACTTTCGCATTCATCATCGGCAACTTCTCGAACCTCGCCGGGATCATGCTCCAGAGCTTTGCCGGTCTCGGCCTCCAGGCCAGCGGCAGCGGCATGGCGATTGGCGATTTCATGCGCCCCGGTGTCGTCGCCGCCACCGGGCTTGATGCCGGACAGCCTCTGATCGATGCGACCGCAGACCTCGTCGGACCGGTAGGGCTCTTCACAAACTTCGTGCAGATCCTCATCCTGCTGATTGCCTGGGTGATCGTCGTAATCGCCTTCTTCGTGCTGGCAATCCAGGTCTTCGTCACGATCATCGAGTTCAAGCTGGTCACGCTTGCAGGCTTCGTCCTGCTACCGTTTGCCTTCTTTGGACGCACCGCCTTCATGGCAGAGCGCGTTCTTGGGCATATCATTTCGTCGGGGATCAAGGTCCTCGTGCTGGCCGTCATCACCGGCATCGGCACCACTCTTTTTGCGCAGTTCATCAACGCCGGGCTTGGCGCCGAACCTGACATCCAGCAGGTCATGGCCATTGCTCTGGCTGCATTGACACTGCTCGGCCTCGGCATTTTTGGTCCCAGCATCGCTAACGGCATCGTTGCCGGTGGCCCGCAGCTCGGCGCAGGCGCGGCGGCAGGAACGGTGATTGCTGCAGGTGCTACATTGGCTGGTGGTATCGCGGGCGCCAAGCTTGCTGCGGGTGCCGCCGGATCGGCCATGGCAGGAGCTGCCACTGGAGGCGCTCGCGCCGCGGGTGGTGCCTCGCGCGCCTACGCAGCAGGCGCCGCCGGCAAGACTGGCGGCGCCGCAGCGGCATCGGGTTTTGCCAACGTCGCGAAATCGGCCGCCGACGCTGCAACCTCGCCGCTCAAGCGCGCAGCCAATAGCCTCAAGGCCAACTATGCCTCGGCGAAGGCTGACGCTCCCAAAGACGGAACAGCGACGCCTGACGGTCCACCGGCTTGGGCAACAGCAATGCGGCGCCGGCAGACCATGGGCCAAGGCGCCTCCATTGCCACGCACACGCTGAAGGGCGGCGACAGCCATGGCAGCGGCTCAGGCCCCGACATCACCGACAAGAGCTGAAATCATCCACGAGGACATCACCATGTTTCGACGTCCATCCATCCGCTACGGGGCAAGTCCCGAACCCGTCACTCCCTATCAGCGCGCAGCGCAGGTGTGGGACGATCGTATTGGCTCCGCACGCGTCCAGGCGAAAAACTGGCGCCTGGCATTCTTTGGCTGCCTTGCGCTTTCGGGTGGACTTGCGGGAAGTCTGGTCTGGCAATCCGCACGCGGCACAATCACCCCATGGGTGGTCGAAGTCGACAAGTTGGGACAGGCTCAGGCCATTGCTCCGGCAGACGCCGATTTTCGTCCAACTGATCCTCAAATGGCTTTTCACCTCGCCCGTTTCATCGAGCAGGTGCGCTCCATTCCGGCCGATCCCATTGTGTTGCGGCAGGACTGGCTCAGAGCCTACGACTTCACCACTGACCGCGGCGCACAGGCGCTCAACGACTATGCGCGTGGCAACGATCCTTTCGCCCAAGTCGGCAAGGTGCAGGTCGCAGTGGATGTCTCAAGCGTCATCCGTGCCTCGAACGACAGCTTCCGCGTCGCATGGACCGAGAGGCGCTATCAAGACGGGGCGCTGATCGAAACCACACGTTGGTCCGCCATTCTAACCACGGTCGTGCAGCCGCCACGAACACCTGACGCGCTGCGCAAGAATCCGCTCGGCCTGTTTGTCAACGCCATCAACTGGTCAAAGGAGCTTAGCCAATGATCCCCCATTCACGCGCGCTGCGCCTGTCGCTTCTGTTGTCGGTAACCGCTCTCGGAAACATCCCTGTCCCTGTCATTGCCAGCGGGGCACCCGTTCGAGCTTTTGCGCAGACGCCGCCGCCCACTGCCGAACCTGCAGACCCGCGAACACGTATCGGTCGCGCAAACGCTGCGGCGCGCGTGCAGCCGGAGCGGACAAGCTATTTCAATGCGATCCAGCAATATGCCTATGCTGAAGGCGCGCTGTTCCAGATCTACACCTCACCGGGGCATGTCACGAATATCATGCTTCAAGAAGGCGAGGAGCTTGTGGGGCCGGGGCCGGTAGCATCGGGCGATACAGTCCGCTGGATCATCGGAGATACAGTGAGCGGCACCGGCCTTACGCGCCGCGTCCACATTTTGGTGAAGCCAACGCGGGCCGATATCAGCACCAATCTGGTCATCAACACCAATCGTCGTACCTATCACCTCGAACTGAGCGCCACGACGTCCACCTATATGGCAGCCGTCTCCTGGACCTATCCGCAGGATGCCCTCATTGCTCTGCGCAGCGCTGAGGCCGAAGCCGAACGCAGCGCCCCGGTTGCGGCAGGAATCGACTTTTCAGCGCTTAGCTTTGACTACCGCATGTCTGGTGACCGGCCGCAATGGCGACCATTGCGGGTCTTTGATGACGGACGCCAGGTCTTCATCGAGTTCCCCGCGAGCATCGCCAACGGTGATATGCCACCCCTCTTCGTAATCGGCGCAGACGGTTCGGCGGAACTCGTCAACTATCGGGTGCGAAGGCGCTACATGGTCGTAGACCGGCTATTCGATAAAGCCGAGCTGCGGCTCGGTGCCGGCCGCAACGCACGTCAGGTTCGCATCGTACGCGAAATTCCCCGCAGCAGGGGGCGGGCATGATCACATCCTCCCAGGTTCATCATCAGCCATCTGCCGACGAGCTGCTCAAGGATTTGCATGAAAAGCCGGAAGCAGAAGCCCCAATGGCGCCGACCAGCCCCGACGGCTTTCGCCTTGGCGGAGAGCCGCCACGCGTAATGCGGCTATCGCGAAAGGCTCTTGCCACGCTCGGCGTGGCTGCCAGCGTCGCCATTGGCGGTTCGCTCATCTATGCCCTTCAGCCCAAGTCGCCTGTACCGCCAGAAAACCTCTTCGATACAAACAGCCGGAACCGCGCTGATCAGGTGACCGGCGCGCCAGCCAACTATAGCGATGTCCCCAAACTAGGGCCTCCGCTACCAGGTGATCTGGGAAGGCCAATCGTCGCTGCACAACAGGGTGGTCAAAATGTCCCGATTCCCCCAATCGGACCGCCAGCTAATGACACAGCAACGTCCGATCCAAGGCAGATAGCTGCGGAGCAATCGCGGGAACGGGCCGCGCAGGAGCGCGACAGCGCGCGCACGAGTCAGCTGTTTCTGGCAGGGGGAACACGGGAAAACGAGAATCGAGCCGATGCGGCGCCTAACGCAATACCTGCGATTGCCAATTCCGCCGGTGAGGCGGCTCAGGCCGCTCCTGCCTCACCGTCGACCAGTCGCCGTTCATTTTTGGAGCGAAGGGCGGATCGTAGGACAGAGAGCCCCGAGCGCATTATGCGGCTTGGGTCTCCCAACGTCGTGCAGGCAGGAAGCATCATTCCCGCTGCGTTGATCACGGGAATTCGCTCGGATCTCCCTGGCCAGATCACGGCGCAGGTCACGCAGAATGTCTATGACAGCCCCACCGGACGCATCCTGCTGATTCCGCAAGGGGCGCGTCTGATCGGCGAGTACGACAGCGACGTTGCGTCCGGGCAAAACCGCGTACTGCTGGCCTGGGACAGGCTCATCCTCCCGGGTGGGCACTCGATCCTGCTCGACCGGCTTCCCGGTGCAGATGTCGCAGGTATGGCCGGCCTTCAGGATCGCACCAACTTCCACTGGGGCAACATGCTTAAGGCTGCCCTGATCTCAACACTGCTCGGCGCGGGCACGGAACTGGTCGCCAGTGATGAGAGCGATCTCGTCCGGGCACTGCGCTACGGCACACAGGATACCGTTAGCCAGACGGGGCGGCAGGTGGTGCAGCGGCAGCTCAATGTTCCACCCACCCTTACCGTGCGTCCGGGGTTTGCTCTCCGGATCATTGTCACGCGTGACCTGATCCTTGAGCCCTTTCAGACAGGAGAAGCGCGATGACCCGGCTCAAACTGACCGATCTTGCCGACGAAAAGCCTGTACGTCTGACACTCGAACTGCCAGCGCGGCTGCACCGGGATCTTACCGCCTATGCCCTTGCGGTGAACGGGGGCGATCCGAAGGGGGCGCCCACGGTCGAAAGGCTTGTCCCGCCCATGCTGGAGCGATTTATTGCCACCGACCGGGGCTTCGCCAAAGGGCGTCGAAATTCTCAGGCGGGGTAGCGCTCGTTGATGAGCGTGAAGAAGCGTTGCAGCGCGGGATTTTCATTGTCCTCGCGCCAGTAGACCGAAAACTCCAGGCGGGCCGTTCCACCTTGATCATGGATTTCCCGGAAATTGAGCCCGGGCCATGTCACGCCCTGTGAAGCTTCGGTCGCGATCGTGATGAAACGCCCGACCGACACGATGCTGAGGACGCTTTCCAGGCTTGTATCCTGGACAATGATATTGGGGCGGTAGCCTTGCTCGGTCAGGCGCGCGGCCAGCAGGTTTGAAATGATAGGGCCAACCCCACTGCCGGGGACGACAAACACTTCGCGCCGCAGGTCAGACCAATAGATGCGTTCGTTCTGCAACAAGCGATGACCGTCGAGCAGAGTCACCATCAGACGATCCGACCAGACCCGTCGCGACCGTATCCCCGCCTCTTCCATACCTGTCGGAGCCACCGCGACATCGATCGTCCGGGCTTGCAAGCGATGGAGCAGGCGCTCGGGACCAGCTTCGACGCCATCGAATTGAACGTCGGGAAACCGCACCAGGTAATCCGAGAAGGTCTGCTTGAGGTTTCCGGCCATCAGGGACGAACTGTAGCCAACCGCGAGCCGACCTTGTTCGCCGTAACTGACCGCCCGCGCAGTGGTTTGCAGATTGTCGATATCGGTGATGATACGCCGGGCGGATTCGATGAATACCTTGCCCATTTCGGTCGGCTCAGCGCCGCGCGTAGACCGAGTGAAGAGCTTGATTCCCAGCTGATCCTCAAGCTGCGTTACCCGTTGGCTGAGCGTCGCCTGTCGCATGTTGAGCGCCGCCGCAGCCCGGGACAAACTGCTCATGTCTGCCGTCAGAACTGCGTAGCGCAGCTGCCGAACCTCGATCGTCATGCATCCGCCCCCAAACTCGCTCCCTTATGCCAATTGAGCCAAGTTCAGCATTCGTGTTCAATGAAAAAATTTATCATCAGCAATGTAGTGCATTGAAACGAGAACTTAAGCACAGATTTTACAGTTCAGAGAGCTGCCCAGATATCTCTCCAATTTGGAGAAATATCTGGGCCACACTGTAAGAAATTCGAGCTTGCGTCACTCGACAGATTTTTCCGCGAAGCCAAGGGTATTGGCATTTTCGATGAGTGTGCGAACCTTGGCGCGATCGAGGCCGGCGGGCACTTCTGCTTCAATCTCGAGCCGCAGAGTCACCTTGCTGCCTTGGAGCGTCGTCAATTGCTCGACTATGGCTTCGACGATCTGGTGCATGTCACGGGCGGGGCGATCTGGTGAGATCATGACCGTGCCACTGAACCGGGTCGGATTGCGCTCGACAGGCGGGGTCGGTTCCTGACCCGGCGTTTGACTGCCCGGTTCGGCGGGGTTGCCGGTCTCCGGCGTTCCCGGTTGAGGTTCGGTGGGTTGCGACGGTGCCGGTCGGTGCGCTTCAGCAACTTCAGGCCTGATGATGACGCTATCGCCGTCGATGACGATCATCGCATTGCTGGCGTGATCAATCGCCAGACCAAGATACCTGCCTGTCGATTCTTCCCAGCGCTCCGCATAGGCAAACGGCCCAGGCAGCATCCCACTGACTGCGGACTGCACAGACCTGATCAGCACGTCCTGATTCTTGAGACGGGGCAGGTAGATGTAGCGGTTGAGGTATTCGCGCAGATCCCGCAGTTGCAGGTGGGGCCGGTCGTTCCAGATGTATTTCTGCAGGTCCCTATCAAGCCGCGTCGGGCCAAGTTCGGTCAGCAGCCCTTCCTCACCGATCAGCTTCTTGCTGGCACGAGCGAGCAATCCGTCTTGGGCGGGGATCTTGCCGGAGACCCATTCAACGTCTGCCTGCGCACTTTCCTGCGCCGGATAGTGAAGGTAGCACCACGCTTCCTTGAGCCGGGTCTTCACCGTTTCGTTGGCTTCGGCGAGCTTTGCCTTGGCCAGAGCGCTATCGCTCTGAGTGAGGTTCAGACGGTCCGTATCACGGACGATTTCATTCCAGGCGAGTGATGCGCGAACAGCGTCCTTGAGGTTGTCGAGCTGCTTTGCATCGGCGGCGATGAATACCAACATATTCCGGTACACGCGCGGCGTGCTGCCACGCTGCATCAGAATTTCCTTGGCTTCAACCAAGGCTTCCGAGCCTTCCCGGCCATTATGCGGGTGCGCTACACCCAACACCACCGCCCGGACGCCACCGGCCTCATCCGGCACCTCGGCCGACCCTGCCGGCGCAACCTGCACAGCGTCGAAATGTCCTCGATCCGGCAGCGCATTGACGTATTTGGTCAACTCGGCGTCGATCGTCACATCGACCAGGGCTGCTTCGATCTGAGCCGCTCGGTCCGTCGCAATGCGATTCAGACTGGCCGCCATCGAATACCAGTAGCGCCCGAGGTCCGAGTGCATGAACTTGGCCTGATTGGTCAGGCGCCGCAATGCGTCGCCAAAAATGGCTGGCCGCTCACCCGGCTGAACGACGCCGAGATTGATCTGCTTGTCGTCGAGACCCGTGTTCTGTTGCTGATGAGTAGGGGCCGTACCCATAAAGATGGCGCGGGCGACACGGCGCGTTGCCGAGTAGCGGTTGAGGTTGGGCGCCGATTGGTCGATCTTGTATGGAGTAGACGCCGTGCCATCGACGTCGCCGGCAATGATCGATTGCCAGCTGACATCAAGATAATGCAGCAGTTCGGGTTCCACGCGCGGCGAATTGATGGCGACACTGCCCGGCATGATCATGACTGAGGGATCGCCGCTCATCCACAATTCGTGAATGGCCTGCGCCATCAATCGGAGCACCCCGCGGGTACGCTGGAATTTTTCAAGCGATCCCCAGCTGGTATAGAGCTGATCGAACAGTTCGGGGTGGATCGGGTATGCCTTCTCCAGCTTGCGCCGATAATCTTCATCGGCGCAGCCTTGCGGAAAATCATTGGCGTTCTCGCGGTAGAGCTTCGCAAACTGCTTCAACGTGTTGTCACGGTGGTGGAAGCGGTCGCCGGGGATTTCCTTGAACAGGCGCCGACGTACGATCTCGTAGCTCTCCTCCTGGCTGGCGGGTCGCCATGAGGATTCAACACGGCTGAACGTCTGCTTCAGACGGGCCAAGGCCTCCTGGCCGCCTTCGCCGCCGACCTCGATCTGCGACGCTGGCAAGGAAGCGACCAGCAGCGTACCGGGGCTGGCCTTGACCGCCTCGGTCAACGCCTGAACGAACGACAGATTGGCATCGAAAGACCCGGATGGCAGCCCCTCGACCTTGTAGATCTGGCGCAAGTAGGCGACCCATTCGTCGATCAGGATGAGGCATGGGGCGCACTTCTTGAAGATCGCTTCCAAAAGGTTCGAGCCGGGTGCGATCCCGGTCGCGTCATTCTCCGCAACCATGTCGAAGGCGTCGGCGCCGCCCAGCTGCCAGGCAAGATCGCCCCAGGTCGTCCTGATCTTCCGGCCGCCATCAGCATTGAGCACGTCTTGCGGCCCGCGGGACGTGCCGACGAGGACGGCCCGGTTGATGCCACTTGGCACCGTCAGACCGTTTGTCTCAAGGAGCTGATCCAGGCCCGACAGGTCCTGCACCGGTGTCGTGCCTGCCATGTGGTAGAGCGCCAGCATCGAGTGCGTCTTGCCGCCACCGAAGTTGGTTTGCAGTTCAACCACCGGGTCGCCGCCGGTTCCGGACAAGCGCTTGGCTGCGCCGACCAGAAGAGTGCTCAAGCCCTCCGTCAGGTAGGTACGGCTGAAGAACTGCTTCGGGTCGCGATACTCTGCGGGAGCGCTGCCCGAATGGACCTTGGCGAGATCTGCGGCGAACTCCGCCTGCTGGAACTCGCCAGTCGCCACATCCTGGTGCGGCTCGACGACTTCACGCCACGGCTTAAGACCGGCGACCGTTTCGACCGAAATCTCGAGGCGCTGGGTCTTACGCCGCTCCTCGTTGCGCTGCAGCTCGGTGAACTTGGTGCGCAGGATCGTGTCGCGCATCCGGCTGAGTTGTTCAGCCGCATCGCCTGCGCTGATCGATTCCATAAGGCGGCGCATGGAGTCGAGGGCGCGGTCGGCATCGTCGTAGGTGAAGGTCTCGTTGTGCGAGAGCTTGTTTCGGACATCGAGCAATTCCGACACGTACGAACGCTCGGGATGCCCCAGCACCGTGGCGAAGGCGTCCTTCCAGAAGGCCATCATCGTCTTGAGAAGACCTTGCTGATCCCAGCCCACCTCACCGGCGGAGTTGGGGCGCAGACCTTGGACGCGCTGGACCACTTCCAGCTGCCAATGGCCCTTGATCGAGCTTTCGAGGCGCTTTTCCACGAACGGAATCAACGCAGAAGGCAGCAGTTCCATGCCTTCGAACACATACTGGCGGGTGCTTTTAGCCATTGTAGTTCCCTTTAGACGTCGAAGCGCATCTGGCCGTCACGGCGCGTGTCGTGGACAGCGGCTGCCTGCCGGGTAAGCTCGGTCCAGTCGGCGATGAGCCCGTTATAGGCCGTCGCTTCCTTGGCATCCTTCCGCTTGTTGGCGCAGATGTCGTAGAGGCAATAGGCGAGATCCTTGATCGCCTCGGCCTGAGTGTTGAGCTTCTTGAGCAGCACTGCAGTGTCGTGGGAGATACCGTCCTTCTCATGCAATCGGACGAGGTGCTGGAGGCACTCCCACACCGTCAGATGACGGTCGTCCTCCGGATCCCAATCCTCGTCGAGTTCATCCCGCGCAAGGATGCGAACCTTGCCGGCCGCACTTTCGACGATCCCGGCATGCTTGACGCTTTCGACGGATATGCCACGCGCGCGGGCAAGGTTGTCGGCTGCACCATAATCGCCTTTGCCATTCCCATGCTGTTCGAACCACGTGATGGCGAACCGCGTGTCTGCGTCGAATTCGCCTTGAATGCCGCCGAGGTACTCATCGAGTTCCCGATTGATGAGTTGGAGCGCTGTCTTAACACTCATCGGGCTATCGTCAGATTCCAGAACGGCCTTGTAGCGCGAAAACACGCCCATCCCGGGGCCGATGGCCGACTGTGGCATATCTGCCGGCGCGATGTTGGCAGCTTGCAGTTCAGAAATCGCTGGCGGCAGCTCGCGCTTGAGTGCCCGAATGAACTCCGCTCGAGTGACGCTCTCGGCCGAGGCTTCCTTTTTTCGGCAAACGAGGACAACAGAATTGGCGAGGGCGTTGGTGCCCGAAGCGATCATGCGGTTCGCCATCTCGGTACGCATCGGCCAAGTTCCGACGACGGCATAGCCAGCCTCGACCACAGCCTGAAGAAATGTTGCCCAACCAGTCGAGCTAATTCCCTCCTGGGCGACTTCACTTTGCTTGAAGGCGTAATAGATTGTTGCTGGAAACGTATCTGATGCCTGGCGGGCCATGCCTGCGATAGCAACCGTCATCCCTCTTAGAAAGAACGACTCTGCTGCCTCACGCCCGCCATGGCGATATGGTGTCGCGACAAGCTCATCCTCCTTTGGCGTTGCCAAAAGCGAGAAGAGGTCTGGATAAACACCTCTAAGAGGCCGTTTCGAAAGGGGTTGAGCGGCTGAGGTTCCTGTGATTCCGGGGGTTTTGCAGACGACCCGGAGAACTTGATGTGGACCCCAGCCACCCGCGCGCAGCATACGCGTGTTTCGAAGCG